>Ga0316204_10004096_pt1 | contig 27129 bp, 24 predicted proteins | sample 6monrhotite_MG_2_FD_205661 | JGI IMG/M metagenome (GOLD analysis project Ga0316204, IMG submission 205661) | Microbial mat bacterial communities from mineral coupon in-situ incubated in ocean water Damariscotta River, Maine, United States -... | ecosystem: Environmental > Aquatic > Marine >...
GCTACTCGGCGTTGCTCGTTGCTCATTTAGAATAACTAAACGTCGCGCCTCGCGCCTTGATTAGCGCTTTTACTGGCGCAACAGTGGGCAAACTCAATTGTCAACAGACCCTAATTATTTAATTAATTAACAGACCCTAATTTATACCCCTCTCACCAATGGGCATCTTAATGGTAAGACGATCAACCCAACGATGACTAATCATCTGAAATCGTCAAACTTGGTCCAAATTTCGGTGGAATCAGTGAGGGTTTGGTGATAGCAATATTTTCAATATTATAATTAATAATTGGTTTATTATCATAATTTTATCCATTGGGCCGAAGCAACAGCAACACGTCACGGAACAGGCTTTTAGCGTAACTCACACAGGATAATTGAAGATAAACAACTGATATTTCATATTTTATGACACTGACACTATTGCCTCGACGATACAATTTACCGGTTTAATCTTGAGTTCACTGGTGTTATTTCAATCAATGGATATTATTAAAGACTGCCATCGGGCGATACACTGATAAAACACACGGTTATTTTGAGTCCGCTTTAATAATTTTGTGAATTTCGCCCCCAAGGTGCAATACGTACAATTCGCCGTCCCTTCCTTCTGAAAATGACGCAATATTCAGGCCCGATGCGATGAGTTTGACGCGCTGGTATTGATTCGTCTTTTGCTTAATTAGCGCCCAAATGGTCCCCGAGCAAAAATCACCAAAAAGATAAGCACCCTGCAATTGTGGAATCGCCTCACCCCGGTATACAAACCCACCGGTAATAGAACACCCCAGCTCATGGGAATATTCGCTGACAGGTTCCTGCAACATAGTGACATCACAATCCTGTGACCGGAAACAGTGTGCTCCTTCGCGGATATTCCAGCCGTAATTACCACCTTTTTTTATTATATTAATCTCTTCCCAGTTATTCTGCCCCACATCAGCAAGCCACAATGCCTGAGTTTCCCGGTCAAAGGTCCAGCGCCACGGATTACGCAGCCCCCACGCATAAATCTCTGGCAGCCCCTGTGGCTTGTTCACAAACGGATTATCCTCAGGTATGCCATAAGGCTTGCCCTTACTTGCATCACTGGCCGCTACATCAGTCACGTCGATTCGCAACAACGCCCCCAATAACGTATTGATGTTTTGACCATGCTGCTTGGGATCACCACCGGAGCCGCCATCGCCCAAACCTATGTACAGGTAATTGTCTGCCCCAAACAGGATGTGGCCGCCATTGTGATTGCTATAGGGCTGCGGTACGTTAAGCAGTACCTGCTCAGAGTCCGGCGACAAACGACCGCCAGCATCCTGGCTCTCAAATCGGGAGATATATGACGTGAGTGGCGAACCTGCACCGGTATAGGATAAATAGACCTGGTAATTCTCCGCATAGGCCGGATGAAACGCCATCCCCAATAAGCCCCCTTCGTTAGCACTATTGTCAACACGGTCCGTGATATCCAAAAACACTTCGCTATTGCTCGTATTATTGTCGTCTTTAAAGCGTAAAATACGACCGCTTTTCTCCAACACATACCAATCATCATTAGCAACCGGTGCCTGGGTCAACCACAATGGCGATTTAATCTCGAGCTTATGAAACACTCGCATTAAGCCAACACTTGGTACAATGAGTGGTGCCTGGTCCACTTGGTCAGTGGGGAAGGAGCCCTTTTTTTCCGAGCAGCTGGCAACCAGTGTTGCCATCGTTATGACCATCGTTACTGTCTTAATTATAGTCATCACGGAAAAAGAAGTTATTGCCAAAACAGGCCTTCGGCTAAAACAACGTATTAACCCTGGTAGGATGGCTATATGGTTCATTGATATTTCCTTATATATCGGTATAGCTTACTCTATGGACAGGAAAGGCTGCATGCCACCGTAGGCATGTTTTTATGTTAACACAGATATCACGACCGCCAGTGCTTTTGCCACAGCGCTCGCTGGATTAAGACTTGCGTACAAATTAACCTATGTCTAAACTGGGTGACTGCCGTTATCCACGCAATACGCAGGCAGACGATACACAGGCCAGAGCATATCGAATCGGCCGATTTGACAGAATGAAGACTAACTGAGATTACTAGCCAACCAAGTTGCAAACAGGTCCCAAACACATGTTAGAGAACAAATTTGAACCTTTGAAAAATATGGCGTCATTTACCGACGATATGTTTAACCGCATCATCGCCTTTCAGGAAAAAGAACACGCCGCCTGGAATACCAATCTGGACTTCGAGCATCGCATCAAGGGACTCCCCTTACACAACTTAATTTTCAGCAATCCCGATCGCAATCCTGAAAAATTCGCCACCACTGTGGCACCCTATTACCCCTTGCGGCTTGAGAACCAAAAACTGGCGGCATACACCAGGCAAGTTGCACCACAACCTTGCATTATCGACTGGTACCCTGGAAACGGCTTTATTGGCAGCCTGCTGGCACGTGAAGGCGTTACGGTTAAAGGGCTCAAAGACAGCAGCCCACGCCCGAATCAAATTGAGTCGTTATTTGATCCCCGTTGTTATTCGTTTTGCGAACACAACACACTGGAGCAGGACTGCGACATGATATTGGCTTCCTGGATACCCGGCAATGTCAACCCAACGCCTGACCTGTTGAGCCTCAACCCTAAACTTATTACTTACATTTACAGTGACCACGTTAATGATGCAACCGGCGAGCGACAGACCGGTACTGACGACATGTTTACTGCACTGTCAAAGAACTACACGTTAATAGACCAATGGACAACACAACGGCCGAAAGACTTATTACACGAAGTGTGGCCTGACATGACCCAAAGCATAGAAGAAACCCGCATCACACGCGTGTATGCACGCAACGACATCACCCTAACCAAGATTGACACCCAGGCGCCAGGCACCCCCTATGACTGGGAAAAAGAATTACACATGGCACAACTGGCGCTGGAAGCCAAACAACAGTTGCGTTCTCAAGGTGTGTTTGTAACATAAATGGCAACGGCCGAAGTCAATATCACCGCTGGTCACACCAGCGAAACCTGCCAGCGCATCGCATACGATCTTTCCACAGAACTCAATCTGCCTGTCAGTAATACGGCAAACAATCACGACCCGGTCTCAGTTCATTACCAGCTAGTGGTTGCATACCACTCCGAATACGATTATCAACTGGAGTTGCACACGATGGGAAGCCGGTCCTCCCCCCTGGTGGTGGACTTTATTCAAGGCACCCTCGCTCATCGTGAAAAGTTTGGTGGTGGCCGTGGCCAACCCCTGGCGCGTGCGCTGGGCCTCAAGCACGGGAAATCACCCAATATTGTTGATTTGACGGCAGGGTTGGGCCGGGACGCATTTGTTATTGCATCACTGGGGTGCCACGTCGAGATGATTGAGCGCAACCCCATACTGCACAAGTTGCTAGAGGATGGTATACGCAGGGCCACGTTGGCAAAACACCCACTGTTTACCCGCCGCCAAGTTGCCGACAATATCGCAACCGACGCCTATGATACTGACGATAAACCTACTGATAATCAGCTCAATGCTCCCCAATTAGCTGACAACCCATGCTTTGGTAGCCAATGTGTTATTGATAACCAACGCACAAGCAATCAGTTGTCATTGCGTCACGGCGACAGCGTAAATTTACTGGAAAGTATTGAGAAGCACAAACGTGCGGTTTTATATCTCGACCCAATGTACCCGGAGCGGATAAAATCAGCATTGGTAAAAAAAGAAATGCGTATCTTGCGGGATCTGGTTGGCGATGACCTTGATACTGAAGACTTACTCAGCAGCGCAATCAACCTTGCCCAGCATCGCGTTGTGGTTAAAAGACCTAAAAATGCGCCAACGCTAAAAGGCCCGGCACCCTCTCATAATATTACGTCTAAAAACACACGTTATGATGTCTATAACGTGTTATAGGAACTTGTTATAAGCGCCAATAGACCGGATATTAATTCAAAAAAGTCTGACCTGTATAAAGTACACTAACATTCATTCGGGGTAACGCAACCTGTACAACTTGAACTGCAAAGCGTACAGGTTGCTACCTTTCCGAATAGCCAGATACTTACGCCATTTCAACCGTAAGGTTAAGGGCATCTGCAATCTCACTGGCGCCAAATGGTTTGGCAAGACATTTTTCAGCACCCGCTTCCACAACGGCTTCAACCACACCATTGCCTGGATAGCCCGTCATTCCAATGACTCGAATGGAACGGGTCGCAGGTGTTTCTTTAATGAACCGGCAAACTTCAATGCCATCAACACCCGGCATACGAACGTCCAGCAAAATCACGTCCGGGTTAAAGCTGTGAATCTTGCTGCCTGCGGAAAATCCGTCTTTGGCAGTGGCAACAGCAATTTCATCATCAATGCTTTGCAGCACTTCTTTCAATGTATTAACAAATTGCTCGTTATCATCCACGATCAGTACACGTAAGGCTTCGTTCTCAGGACGGAACAAAGTCAACCCTCTTTCCTTTGCAAAGCGCTCAACCTCTTCTATGGTAAAGCGACGATGCCCACCTGCGGTTAACATCGCGTCTAACATGCCTTTTTGAGCCCATTGACGGACAGTAACCGGGGACACCATTAATAACTCTGCAACTTCGTTCGGAGCTAAATATGCTTTATTGTTCATGCTAACCTACCTTCATATTGTAATTTAAGAAAAGAATACTTATTTACACCAACTCTTTCTAATGCAACACTTCCCTTCTATCTCTCATTAATTTAATAGTTATTTTTTATCAATATTATTTTATATTGCCAGGTTAATAACTTAAAACCAACGCCCTACATCAATAACGCTCCGTAACACTACAGGCAAACCCGCAGCGGTGACTTTTTAATTATTACTGCATTTGATACTTGTTATCCAAATTAGTTTACAAAAAACGTTAAATTTTAACGATGCAACCTATCTGGCTTACCGTAGCTTCAGCGTATACCGTTGCTTCGCCCAGCCATGAACATTGTCGTGTGCTTCAATATACACAAACCTGGCTCCCGCCGGCAGACTAATATTCGCCAGACTTCGGGTAAACGGTTGCTCTTTAATATGGGGATGATGCAATGTTCTTTTCCCCAGTTCAGTTCCGTCTTTTGCAACAACCCGCCAGGCATCTGCGTAATGGTCCCAACCAGTGTCACCATGCTTTAACGTTACGTGAATCGTCCAGTTCGCGTGTTGTTTCTCTGCCTTAGCATTAATGATTTCAACGTCATTGGCAAACGCATTCGCTGCCATTGTCAAAAATGCCGCTACAAAAAGGCCGATGGTTCTGTGTTTTACTGCGCTTAACAATCTTGCGTTCCCTATTGCCATTCCGGTTTAAATTTCAACATTGCATTTCAACTTAATATGCCAATCGTGCTGTCAAAATCATTTTTCATTATTTGGCCTGATACATTCAGTAAACGCGTCGCGCAATATTATAAGTTAATACCAAACTTACCGCTAACACAAAAATAAAGTTAACACTGTTCTAATTACTTTCGTTTAGTGAACAACTGTTTACCTGTACACACCGCTGGCACAACAGCCAGTCACGTTAACACCAAACATGATAACAGATGCATTTAGTTAGCATATTTGATCAGTAACTGTAAAACAGTGAAAGCATAACAAGCTGCAAACACATCGTCCACCATGATCCCAACCCCACCGCCTACACTTTGGTCAAAAAAACGAATCGGCCAGGGTTTCCAGATATCAAAGAGTCGAAACAGGGCAAATCCAACAAGCATCCATAACCACTCTGCCGGTGCCGCCGTCATCGTAATCAGATATCCAACAATCTCATCCCATACTATGCCAGGATGATCATGTACCCCTAAACCCCTGGCGGTGTATCCACAAATCCAGATACCCGCCACCAACAATACCAATACCACCGCAAGGTATTGCCAGAGCGCTAACCCGTTCATGACCAGGAACAGTGGTATTGCTACTACCGTTCCGAATGTGCCCGGCGCTACCGGGGCCAAACCACTGCCAAACCCAAACGCGATCCAGTGAATGGGATTACGCCCCAGGCTCACGCGCGGTTGCTGCTGACTGTTGGCTGACTGTTTGCGCTGAGACATAGAACGTCGTGAACTAAATAGAATAGTAGTTTTAGATGCAATCAATGAAAACCATAAAACCGATCTTTTACAAAACTTTTACATTTTTGTGACAAAACTGATATTTGTCAATTTTAATAGATATCAAAGAGATAACGTATTTTAGTGCAAATATCCAACAATCGCCATCAAGAAATTACGATTATAAGGAAAATCAGATCGTTTTGAAATGATCGAAACCGAAGCTGGGAAGTTTAACAGCTCGCCCCTGAGTTTCAAGCCGTAATCCCATTTTTTTGTCGATTTCGCCTATTTTAGTGATTTTAACACCGAGTTTATTCGTTAACTTATTGAGCACATTCACATTATTTTTCTGCACCGTAAAGCACAGTTCGTAGTCATCTCCGGCGGAGATTGCCAGTGAATGGGGATTTAATTCACGTTTTAACAGTGTTAGACCGTCCGATAACGGCAACTGATCAAGATTGATGGTAGCACCACAGTCACTTGCCACTAAAATGTGGCTCAAGTCAGCAGCAAGGCCATCAGAAACATCAATAGCGGATGATGCAACATCGCGTAGTGCCAGCCCTAAATTGACCTGCGGGATGGGGCGATGGAGTTTTTGCAACGCATGTTTTTGCAGTTCAGCAAGCTGGTCAGGTAACACGATTTTATTTTCATGCACCAACAATCCCAAGCCGGCATCGCCCAAGTTGCCCGACACAAAGATACTGTCCCCCGCCTTCGCACCACCGCGGGTTAATCCGGTACCACGAGGTAAAAATCCACTCACATGAACACTAATACTCAGCGGTCCGCGGGTGATATCGCCCCCCACCAATTGCACCCCATAGTGATTTGCAAGTTCAAAAAATGCGTGTGAAAAATCCACTAACCAGGCATTATTGATGTTCGGCAGTGTCAGGGCCAGTGTAACCCAGGCAGGCTCGGCCCCCATCGCAGCGAGATCACTGAGGTTAACGGCAAGCGATTTGTGGCCAATATCACTGGCAAGGGCATTAACAGGGAAATGAACACCGGAGACCAGGGTATCGGTAGATACCGCCAGTACGTGACCCTCCGGCACTTGTAAGATGGCGCAATCGTCCCCCACGCCCAATACCACATCGGTGCGGTGTAGTCCCTGGGTTGCAAAAAACTCCCTGATAATATCAAACTCAGACGACGGCATGGCGCTTGGACGCTGGGGTGGTAACAATAATTGATTAGTGTGTTTGTGTTAACACAACATCAAGAGATACGCTTGGATTTCAATTTGGCATTAACTTCAGTGGCACGCAATTTCTTTGATACGCCATCCAAAATGCTATTAACATATTTATAACCATCTTCAGCGCCAAATATCTTTGCAAGCTCAATGCCTTCGTTGATAATGACGCGATAGGGCACATCCGGTCGGTGTTCCAGTTCGTACACCCCCATGCGCATCACGGCACGTTCAACCGGATCCACTTCGTTAAAGGGCCGATCCAGCAAAACCCGAATATGCTCGTCAATTTCGTCAATAAAGGCGGGCACCTTGTGTAAAATTTCCTTAAAATACTTCAGGTCCACATTTCGCATATCATGCTCAAGCACAAACTGCTGATCAATATCAGACAAATCAACACCGGTCATTTGCCACATATACAATGCCTGAACAGCGCGTTTACGCGCCATACTACGGGGTCGACTCATACTCTTTTCACTCGGTATTTTTTCATTAAACGGAGACTTTTCTGTGTAAATTCAACGATCTCTGGATTATTTTCATCCAGAATTTCAGCATTAGTGCTGTTTAATATTGGTGCTGCAAAATATTAGTGCTGTTAAATTTGACGTAGGCTTATTCCAGGGCATGCAACAGATTAACCATTTCGATGGCAGACATAGCGGCCTCAACGCCCTTGTTTCCGGCTTTGGTGCCGGACCGCTCTATAGCCTGCTCAATAGTATCCACTGTTAACACACCAAACGCCACCGGTATACCAGCGCTAGCTGAAACGGCGGATAAACCTTTGGTGCATTCACCGGCAACATATTCAAAGTGCGGTGTACCACCGCGAATAACGGCGCCTAATGCAATGATGGCATCGTACTGGTTTTTGGCGGCCATGTGTTGCGCTGCTAACGGCATCTCAAACGCGCCGGGGACTTTAACAATCTGAATATCATTGTCTTCTGCACCATGACGTTTTAACGCATCTAGCGCGCCACTCAGCAGGCTCTCTACGACAAAACTGTTAAACCGTGCGACGATAATGCCAAACCGTGCACCCCGGACTGTTAAGTCGCCTTCGAATGTCTTGATATTATTCATTGATTAACTAACTCACTGGTTATGTATTCCACCACTTCCAAACCAAACCCCGATAAACCGTGTATTCGTTTCGGAGCACTCATAACGCGCATTTTACGCACCCCAAGATCCAGCAGGATTTGCGCCCCCACACCGTAGGTGCGCAAATCCGGGCTTGCATCACGGCGTATTGTGGGTTCCCCGCGATCTTCCCGTTGATAATTTTGGACACGACGAAAGATATCCTCTTTTTCATTTTGCATGCTCAACAAAACAATGACACCTTTGCCCTGCCCCTCGACATGCCGCATCACATCTTCCAATGGCCACCCACTGTCTTTACGCTGAATATGCAGTACATCATGCAAATAATGCGGCATGTGGACACGTACCAAGGTAGGTTCTTCGCCGCTAATATCGCCTTTAACAACGGCCAGATGGTGCTGTCCACCAATACTATCCTTGTAGGTTATTAACCGGAAGGTGCCGATATGGTTTTTCAGCTCACATTCAGCAACCCGCTCGAGGCTCTTTTCGTTCGCCAGTCGGTAACGTATTAATTCAGCAATTGTGCCGATTTTCAACCCAAACTCACCGGCAAACTTTTCCAAATCAGGTCGGCGCGCCATGGAGCCATCTTCATTTAATATTTCCACAATAACACTGGCGGGCTCCAGCCCGGCCAGCCGGGCCAGGTCGCAGCCTGCTTCGGTGTGGCCTGCCCGGGTTAATACGCCCCCCGGTTGTGCCATAATAGGAAAAATATGCCCGGGTTGTACGATATCGGCGGCCGTAGCGTCCGGTGAGACGGCCGCTTGTACTGTCGTTGCCCTGTCTGCAGCTGAAATACCCGTGGTTACGCCACTGGCGGCTTCAATGGACAACGTAAAATTGGTGCCAAAGGAAGCCGTGTTATTGTTCACCATTAATGGCAATTTCAGGCGCTCACACCTGGCCTTACTTAAGGTTAAACAGATTAGTCCGCGGCCATAGCGCGCCATAAAGTTTATATCCACTGCACGCACATGTGAGGCCGCCAAAATCAAATCACCTTCATTCTCGCGGTCCTCATCATCCATCAGGATAATCATTTTGCCCTGACGAATGTCGTCGATAAGTTCTTCCGTACTGTTTAGTTTCATACTGTCTTCTAAATGGGCTGCATATTATCCATTGTATAGTATTGGATGCGTTATTCAGCCACTACAAGTTGAGTGAGATATACCATGAACGCGTATTTAATTACTTTACTGAATCATAACTTTACAGATTGATTACTTTACTGATTGGGTGTAATAAACCCATACTCAACTAACAATTCCTTACTAATGCTTTGCCCCAGACTCGCATTTTCGATGGCGGCTTTATCCCCCAATAACAAACGCTCAAGGTACCGGGCAACAACATCCACTTCCAGATTAACGCGCTGTCCCACAACATAATCTGCCATGGTGGTTGCTTGTAGTGTATGAGGAACAATATTTAATTCAAACTCACAACCGGACACTCTGTTTACCGTTAAGCTGATTCCATCCACGCAAACAGAGCCCTTGGCGGCGATATATTTCGCTAAATTATCCGGCGCTTTTATTCGAAACCGCTCGGAGCTACCATCCGGCCAGCGCTTCACAACGTCACCAACGCCATCCACGTGCCCGCTCACAATATGGCCACCTAGCCGAGTAGATGGTGTTAATGCCATTTCGAGGTTCACCCGTGAGCCTAATGACCAATCCCCTGCTGTGGTACATGACAAAGTTTCGGCGGAAACATCGGCAGCAAATCCCTGAGAAGTCTTTTCTGCCACGGTAAGACAAATACCCGCTACGGCGATACTATCGCCAATTTCCACGTCATTTAAGGGCAAATGATGGGTGTTTAATATGACACGCATATCGCTGCGTTTTTTTTGCAACGCGGTAACATGACCAATCGCTTGTATAATGCCAGTAAACATATATGCCGTCTTGAATAAATCGTTGTTTGTTAAATGGGATAGCCTTGGTTGTATCTGCCAGAAACGATTGGTGCCGGAGCAACGTTAACGTGAGCATCACCTCGTTGAGCAATGCTCACCTGGGCGGATTTTATTTAGGCTGTCTTTAGCCTAGGCTGCCTTAAATTTAAGTCATCGTATTTAAACATTAATATTGGAACGTAGTCTTTAACTATTAATATCTAAGTAATATATACCCAAAGCGTTTGAGATTTAGGTGTTATAGCACGCCCCTTTTTATCCACAGCGTCGTTGCTTCTCCTTACATAGAGTGGCTATGCTGCGTCGTCGCGCCTAGCTGTAAACAAAAATGATCGCACTCTAAACACCTAAATCTCAAGCGCTTTGGGTATATAAATAACATCTAAGTAATAACTTAAACAATAACTTGAGCAATAATACGCCAATCCACCCCTATCTGGCGAGTATCCACCACCGATAATTCGCACTTCTGGCTCATAGCGGTTATTTCTGGCAGATGAAACGCACCACGGGCTTGGTCGCCAAAAATTGATGGGGCTATATAAAATATGAATTCATCCACCAGGCCAGCCGCCACCATTGCACCATTTAAACGCGCACCCGCTTCTAGTAATACTTCATTAATTTCTCTTTTCGCCAAATCGGCTAGTACCTGGGTTAAGTTTAACCGCTCAGTCGCTGAGGGTAATACACTAACCTCGGCACCCTGTGCTTTTAATATGGCTATTTTTTGCAAGTCGTTATTGAGCGTATAAATTAAGACCTGCCCTGGTAACTGCAATAATTTGGCATCCACCGAAATTTGCAGTCGCGAATCCAATACCACCCGTAAAGGCTGATCTCGCGCTTGGAAATCAAGGGCTTCAAAACCGGGGTCAGCGCAATGGGCTTTGGCTAACTCGAGGGATCTGACATTCAATGAAGGGTTATCGATGAGTACGGTGCCAATGCCGGTTAGAATCGCGGAACTTCTGGCTCGCCAGCACTGCACATCAAATCGGGCATCGGCACCGGTAATCCACTGGCTTTCACCAGAGGCCATTGCCGTGCGCCCGTCCAGGCTCATGGCGACCTTGCAACGGACGTAAGGCAGTTGCCGCTGCATGCGTTTTATATATCCAGGGTTCACTAATTCGGCATCGCGACAAGCCTCCCCCTGTTCAACAGCGATCCCCGCCTGTTTGAGTTTATGCAATCCTTTGCCCGCAACCAGCGGATTAGGATCCTGCATGGCGATCACTACCCGTTTAACCCCCGCATTTATCAAGGCATCGGCACAGGGCGGGGTTCTGCCATGGTGACTGCATGGCTCCAGGCTAATGTAAGCTGTCGCACCTGCTGCCGCAGGGCCAGCCTGTGTGAGCGCAACCACTTCAGCATGAGGGCCGCCGGCGCGTTGATGCCAGCCTTCTGCAACGATGGCATCGTCCTTAACCAGCACACAGCCCACTCGTGGGTTTGGTTTTGTGGTATAGAGTCCCTTGCCTGCCAGCTCGATGGCTCGCGCCAAATATCGGCGATCAACGTCGGCAGTCACGCTTAATTTTCCTTTTCTTCTTTCTTCAACTCTGCTTTTTTAGCAATGGCGACTTGAGAGACTTTGCTGGGCGTTTTGCTTGAGGCTTTATCAGCAACTTTACCTGAGACATGGTGTGAATCATTTGTCCCAATAAGATCCAACTGCAACTTCCTGAGTTCGGGGGTAGGTTGTTTCTGTAAGCGTTCTACTTCTTCACGAAAGGCATTTACATCCTGAAAACTGCGATAAACGGATGCGAAACGTACATAGGCGACTTGATCTACATTCTTCAGCTGCTCCATTACCCACTCACCCAGCACCGTTGCTTTAATTTCGCGTTCACCGGCAGAGCGCATGCGTTGCTTTAAGTGGTTAATGGCGATTTCAACGGCTTCAGATTCCACCGGACGCTTTTCTAGTGCTCTGACAATACCGGTACGAAGTTTTTCTTCGTTAAAGGGTTCCCGCCGCCCATCATTTTTGACAATCTGCGGCATCACCAACTCAGCCGTTTCAAACGTGGTAAATCGTTCACTGCAATGCATGCATTCACGGCGCCGGCGCACAACATAACCTTCATCGGCTAGCCTCGAGTCGATGACTTTCGTATCCTCCGCTTCACAAAATGGACAATGCATGAATTAATGTAACTGTTAGTAAGTCTGCGATTAATGGGTGCTGTAACAATGGATCTTCTGTTAATCGATACTGTGACAATGCCTGTATTGTTACTGACAACACTGTCATTAAGACGACATTGAATAATCCATTTAACAATAGCAAACAATTCAATAAAATACATAGGTCTTTATCAATAAATTATTAACCGGTACTACTTCAAAAAACAAGCATAACCAATAAGCTTAGGCTTTATAGACCGGGAAGCGTGCACACAATGCCACAACGTTGGCTTTCACTTGCTCAATCACCGTGTCGTTATTTACATCATCCAGCACATCACACATCCAACCGGCTAATTCACTGACCTCGGCTTCCTTGAAGCCACGCGTTGTTGCCGCCGGTGTGCCTATACGTAATCCACTGGTAACAAATGGTGATTGTGGGTCATTAGGCACACTGTTTTTGTTCACGGTAATATTGGCTCGGCCCAGCGCTGCATCAGCAGCTTTACCGGTAATGCCCTTGTCAATTAAATCAAGCAGGAAAAGGTGGTTATCCGTACCGCCTGAAACAATTTTGTAACCCCGTTGCACTAACACACTGGCCATCGCGCGGGCATTGGTCACGACCTGCTGCTGATAAACAGCAAAATCCGGTTCCAGTGCTTCTTTGAATGCCACGGCTTTGGCCGCAATGACGTGCATGAGAGGCCCACCCTGTGTGCCAGGGAATACCAATGAGCTCAGTTTTTTCTCCAAATCCGGGTTGGATTTTGCCAGAATGAGTCCACCACGCGGGCCACGCAATGTTTTGTGGGTGGTGGTTGTGGTCACATCAGCAATGTTAACCGGGCTTGGATAGACGCCCGCGGCCACTAATCCCGCTACATGAGCCATATCAACAAACAAATAGGCGCCAACTTTATCGGCAATTTCACGGAAACGCTGCCAGTCAACCACACGTGAATACGCGCTAAATCCAGCAATAATCATTTTCGGTTTGTGTTCCAACGCCAGGGATTCGACGTTGTCGTAATCAATTTCACCACTGTCGTCACTAATACCGTATTGCACGGCATTAAACAATTTACCGGAAAAATTCACGGGTGAACCATGCGTTAAATGTCCGCCATGGGCCAGGCTCATGCCTAAAATAGTGTCGCCGGGTTTGAGTAGCGCCAGGTAGACGGCTGCATTCGCTTGAGAGCCTGAATGTGGTTGCACGTTGGCGTAATCGGCATTAAACAGTTGCCTGGCGCGATCGATGGCCAGTTGTTCTGCAATATCCACGTACTCGCAACCGCCATAATAACGCTTGCCTGGATAACCTTCGGCATATTTATTGGTTAACACCGAGCCTTGCGCCTGCATTACCCGCGGGCTGGTATAATTCTCGGAGGCTATTAATTCAATGTGCTGTTCCTGGCGCAACTCTTCCTTCTGAATCGCTGCCCACAACTCATCATCATATCCCGCAATACTCATATCTTTTGTAAACATAGCTCTTGCACCTGGTAGAATTGTTTTGGCCCTTATGAGGCCAATTATTGCAATTTAACTTGGGTAATTCGACTTAACGTCTGTTTTGCCTTGGCATCATCTGCCTTGATATTGGCGCTACGGCAAATCCCCTTCACCCTCCAGTAAATCCTCTTTCTTCACTTGTATCAGGTCTGCTTTACTGACGCCCAATACAATTGCCGTGGTCGTTGCAACATAAATGGATGAATAAGTACCCACAATAACACCGATAATCAGTGCTGTTGCAAAGCTATGAATAATTTCACCACCCACGGTAAATAGCGCCAATAATACCAGTAGCGTGGTAAAAGAGGTCATTATGGTACGCGCCAGCGTTTGGTTTAACGACGTGTTAACAATTTCGATGGTGCTGCCTTTGCGTATTTTGCGGAAATTCTCACGGATGCGGTCAAAAACCACAATGGTGTCATTAAGCGAATAACCAATAACGGCCAAGCACGCTGCCAATACGGTGAGATCAAAGTCCAATTGAAATAGAGAAAATACACCCAGGGTTATTAACACATCGTGAAACAACGCCATGACGGATCCCGCCGCAAAGCGCCATTCAAAGCGAAAAATGACATAAATAAAGATGCAAATCAGTGCATACAGGACCGCCAGACCACCGTCGTTTGCCAGCTCTTCACCCACCTGCGGGCCAACAAACTCCACCCGTCTTAAGTCAATTTTATCTTGCGAGGCGCTTTCCAACACCGCCATGACTTTAGTGCTAAGGTCTGCATTATTTTGCCCCTCGGCTGGCGCAATACGTACCAGAATATCCTGCGACGTACCAAAATGTTGTGCTACAGCATCGGGAAAGCCACCGTTTTTCAGCGCACCGCGAATTTCGGTTAACTCCACAGATTGCGGGTAACCCAGCTCAAGCAGGGTACCCCCACTGAAATCCAGGCCAAAATTCAAGCCCCGGGTGGCAAGGGAACCAATAGACACAATGATCAGCAAAGCGGAAATACTCAACGCTAACTTGCGTTTGCTCATAAAATCTAAGTTTGTTGCATTTTTAAATAGCTGCATATCGCATCCGAATAGAGTTAGGTTTAAATAACAATCATTTAATGTTTATGACTCGGCACTAAAATGGCGTTAAAACGGTCGGTAAAACAGTGCTAAATCGATAGTTTTTTAACGCGTTTGCCACCATAGACCAGGTTTATAACACTGCGGGTTCCCATGATGGCGGTGAACATAGAGGTTGCAATACCAATGGATAGCGTAATGGCAAAACCTTTGACGGGGCCAGAACCAAATCCCAATAAAATGACGGCCGCAATCAAGGTAGTAATATTGGCATCAGCAATTGTCGACACCGCCTTGGAATAGCCTGCATGAATGCTGGCTTGAGGACTGTTACCATTACGCAATTCTTCCCGAATACGCTCAAATATCAGCACATTTGCATCCACGGCCATCCCAACGGTTAGCACAATGCCGGCGATGCCAGGTAAGGTTAAGGTGGCTTGCAGCATGGACAATACTGCAATGATGATAACCAGGTTAAACATTAAGGCTAAATTGGCGACCATTCCAAAACCACGGTACCAGATAACCATAAAAGCCAATACCAACACAAAACCTATAATGACCGACAGCGTGCCTTTGTCGATGTTATCCTGTCCCATGCTGGGGCCAACGGTCCTTTCTTCCACTATATCGATAGGCGCCGCCAAAGCACCGGCTCTCAGTAGTAGCGCAAGATCGCGCGCCTCACGGGTGCTATCCAACCCGGTAATCATGAAACGTTTGCTCAACTGGTCCTGAATGCGGGCAACATTAATGACCTCTTCCACGGTGCGTTTTGTTTTTACAAGTTCACCGTTAACTTCACGAGTGTCAGTTTTGTTTTCGATAAACACAACCCCCATCAGTTTTTTGATGTTCTCGCCCGTTACTTTGCTGAATATGTTGGCGCCTTTTCCGTCCAGGGTGATAAACACGGTTGGCCCGCCATTTTGCTGGTCAATGCCGGAGGAGGCATCAGTGATATAATCCCCCGTGAGCATCACGCGGTTTTTGAGCAGTTCATGCCCACCACCACGTTTTTTATAAAGCTTGAGGCCCGCAGGAATGCGCCCATTAACGGCTTCCTGCACATCATGCGTTTCATCTGCCAGACGAAATTCCAGTGTTGCCGTGGCACCCAGAATTTCTTTGGCACGGGCGGTATCCTGAATCCCTGGCAATTGCACCACGATTCGGTTGGTGCCTTGCTGCTGAATAACGGGCTCTGCCACACCAAGCTCATTGACCCGGTTGCGCAAGGTGGTGATATTTTGTTTCAACGCCAGTTTGCGTACTTTGTCTTTTTCACGATCACCCATTTCCGCCCGAAGAATGTAGAAGCCATCCTTTTCGTAGCTTTCGAGTAATAGCTCAACATTTTGGTCACTAACATGCTCTTTTATTTGTTCTTCACCCTTGCCGCGCATCTCTTCAGAGGTAAAACGAATTTCGACACCGCCATTATTGCCATCACTTAATTTACGCTGGTCAATTTTCGTGTAACGAATGCGGTTTTCGCGCAATAATGTCCTGAAGTCGCTGATATAACGTTCTTCTGATTGTGACACAGCAGCATTGATATCCACCTCCATCAAAAAGTGAACACCACCCCGCAAATCCAGCCCCAGATACATGGGCGAGCCATTAATGGCCAATAACCAGTCAGGGGTGCGTGGCGCCAGGTTCAAGGCCACCACATAGTCATCACCCAAGTGCACACGCACCGCATCTTTGGCTTTTAGCTGATCTTCGGTGTTATTAAACAGCGCTAGAATCTGTTCGTTCGCGAGTATGATACTTTTATAGTCAATACCTTTACTGTTTAACACGCTACGCACTGATTCCTGCGTTGCCAGGCTGACTTCCGCGCCACGAACCGAGGTAACCTGCACGGCCGGGTCTTCTCCGTACAAATTCGGTACTGCATAGACGGCTCCCACCACCAGTACCACTATGATTAACAGATATTTCCAAATTGGATATTGATTTAACATGAATGGTTACCGAGTTCGTTGTCTGGTTTGATTAATGTTCAACTTGCGTTTGATTGGTTTTTTATCAACGGTGCATTAACTTTTTATCAACTTGTTGCTTTTTCATCAAGTTTCAATCAGTTACACGACCTTTAATAAAATTGGATAACATACTGGGGACGGAATCCAACCCCAGGAAAACAAACGATAGCGCCGCAACTTGCAATAACAATACCTGTATTTATTGCTTAGCTTCATTTCATACTTTGTATTACATAAGATTTGAGGCTGGCTTACCGCCGGGCAGGACTATGCCTTTGCCTTTGACTTAAACGTGCCTTTGGGCACTAAACTGGCGACAGCATTACGCTGCACTTTTACTTCCACGCCTTCAGCAATTTCCATCATAATAAAACTGTCGTCTACGTCGGTTGCGCGTCCCAACAGTCCACCATTGGTAACCACCTCATCACCCTTGGCAAGCGCTGCGACCATTTGTTTGTGTTCTTTGGCCCGCTTTGCCTGTGGGCGAATTAATAAAAAATAGAATAAAACAAAAATCAGGATAAGTGGCAAAAACCCAAATAGGCCACCGTCAGCGGAAGGTCCGGCAGCTGCGCCTTCGGCCAATGCATCGGAGATAAAAAAACTCATCATAAAATGTCCTTTTAATTCTTTTGTTAAAATCAATAATCATTGCTCTGGCTCCAACCCCGCCGCTAACTAACGCGGGTTGTCACTCCTACTGCACGCCGGGTTATTCCCGTTCTGAGCAAGCTAACCTGATAACAATTGCCTTAATCTGCATAGCGCTAAATCACTTTGTCAATATTTGCATGACGTATGACCAATTCCGCCGGCAGGGCAAGCGGGCGCTATTATTACATAATTACGCCATTTGTTGCATAGGAAACAAACGCAAAGCGAAATATTGCTCAATTTTCAACACATGCCAGCACACATCGATAATTCCAATTAGCGCCGCAGTGCATAAAACTCGGCGACAGCATCCGCGAGGCACCCTGAAGCGATAGCAGCACGCAAGCCTGTCATCAGGTACTGGTAATAGTACAGATTATGTATCGTATTCAGGCGAGGCCCCAACATTTCACCGGTTTTATCTAAATGCCGCAAATATGACCGGCTATAGTTCTGGCAGGTATAACAGCCACATTCGGCATCCAGGGGGCGGGTATCGTCTCTATATTGGGCATTACGGATTCTGATTTCGCCCTGCCTGACGAATAAATGGCCATTTCGGGCATTTCGAGTGGGCATCACACAATCGAACATATCGACCCCGCGGCATACGGCGTTCACTAGATCTTCCGGAGTTCCTACCCCCATTAAGTAGCGGGGTTTATCCGCCGGCATACGCTCCACGGTATGGTCGAGGATACGCATCATTGCTTCTTTGGGTTCGCCCACGGATAAGCCCCCAATGGCGTAACCATCAAATTCGATGTCCAGCAATCCCTGTAACGATAGATCGCGTAATGGCGGATACATGCCACCCTGTATAATGCCAAACAAAGCTGCCGGGTTATCAGCATGTGCGGTCTTGCTGCGTTTTGCCCAACGCAACGACAAATTCATGGAGTCAAGTACCTGCGCTTCGTCAGCCGAATAAGGCGTGCATTCATCAAAACACATGACGACATCTGCGCCCAGATCCCGTTGCACCTGCATGGATTCCTCTGGCCCAAGAAACACTTTGCGGCCATCCACCGGCGAGGAAAAGGTGACACCCTGCTCGGTGATTTTCCGTCGGGCACCCAGGCTAAACACCTGAAACCCGCCAGAATCGGTGAGGATGGGCCCTTGCCAATGCATAAAATTATGCAGGTCACCGTGTTTTTTCACCACCTCCGTGCCGGGGCGCAACATCAGGTGGAAGGTATTACCCAGGATTATTTCTGCGCCAAGGCCTTGTAATTCCTCGGGCGTCATGGCTTTTACGGTGCCATAGGTGCCCACGGGCATAAATGCCGGGGTTTGTACTACACCCCGCTCAAAAATCAGGCGCCCGCGCCGGGCGGGGCCATCGTTGCTCAGTAATTCAAATTCCATTGGACGTTTAGTGGATTAATCAGTAGTGATACGTTACTTCAATACGGCAGCGAGTGTTGAAGGTTAATGTCAGTGACCTGGCGATGGCATGGCAGGCAAGCCACTAAACAGGCCATTACCCTACGCCTTCATATTATTCAATATCGCGGTTTTGACGGCTTCCATGGTGGCTTCCACCGTGATCATGGGCGAGGTACTTTGTTTGATTGCCGTATCAGGATCTTTTAAACCGTGCCCCGTAAGGGTACAGACAATTTTGCTGCCTGCCGGGATTTTTCCGGAATTAATATCCCGGATTGCGCCGGCCAGCGATGCGGCGGATGCAGGCTCACAAAACACGCCTTCACGTTGTGCCAATAGTTTTTGTGCGGCGAGAATGTCTTCGTCCTCACATTCATCAAACCAACCTTTGGATTCTTTCTGAACTTTCCAGGCCGCATCCCAACTTTGCGGGTGCCCGATCCGAATAGCAGTGGCAACCGTTTCTGGATTATCCACCATTTCTCCACGTAAAAACGGTGCCGAGCCTGCTGCCTGATAGCCAACCATGACGGGCCGGTTGTTGACGATGCCATGTTCATGATATTCACTATAGCCCATCCAGTGCGCCGTGATATTGCCGGCGTTACCCACTGGAATGCAATGATAGTCGGGCGCACTGCCCAGCTCTTCAAGAATTTCAAAGGCTGCGGTTTTTTGGCCTTGCAGACGAAACGGATTAATGGAATTAACGATGGTCACCGGGGCTTGTTCCGCGACTTCTTTTACAATGCGCATGCCATCGTCAAAGTTACCTTTAATTTGTATAACAACCGCACCGTGCATCATCGCCTGGGCTAATTTACCCATGGCAATTTTACCTTCAGGTATTAACACAAATGCCGCGATTCCAGCGCGCGAGGCATAAGCCGCCGCTGCCGCTGAGGTATTTCCCGTTGATGCACAAATGATGGCTCGACTGCCAGCCTCCACCGCTTTGGTAACAGCCATGGTCATACCCCGGTCTTTAAACGAACCGGTAGGATTGAGCCCTTCGTATTTGACGTAGATATCCACCTCATTTTTCAATTGAGCAGGAATATTATTCAAACGAATGAGCGGCGTATTCCCCTCCCCCAAACTGATGATACGCGTATCATCATGAACAGGCAGGCGATCGCGATATTTATCAATTAATCCCGTATAGCGTGACCGAAATGGCATGTTGTTACCTCTGGCTATTTGTAGTGATATAAAAGTGTAGTGATGAAAATAATAAGTATTGTGATGTAAACAAACTGTTCGGTCGTTAAACCCGGCAGCACCGCTATGCAAGCTGTTATACCATTAAACCCGCAACGCGGTAATGATCAGATGACGGTAATAAATGTGCTGGTTGTTTTGCTACATTTGCTTTGCTACATCTGTATTGCTGCATTTGCACCTGATTACTTCGACAAATGCTCCATGCGAATCCGCATTGCCGGGCCCTTAATGGCGTTGAGGGCCTCTATCTTCGATAACGCCTGATTCATGCTGCCCTCGACCACCGTATGCGTGAGCATAATAATCGTCGCGGTGCGATCCTGCTCCAGGCCGGTCTCCTTGGGTTCTTTTTGGATAATGGCTTCGATGCTTATGCCGCTATCACTAAGAATTCGGGTAACGTCGGCCAGCACGCCCGGTTTGTCTTCGGCATGTAGCTTTAAATAATAAGCGGTTTTCACATCTTCCATTGGCAGTATCGGAACGTCGCTCAATGCATCCGCCTGAAACGCCAGGTGCGGAACCCGGTTCTCAGGGTCAGAAGTGAGTGTACGCACCACGTCCACAATATCGGCGACCACTGCAGATGCAGTGGCTTCCGCACCTGCACCGGCGCCATAGTACAAGGTGGGGCCGACCGCATCACCTTTCACTAATACCGCATTCATCACGCCATCGACATTTGCAATTAAACGCCGTTCCGGTATGAGTGTAGGATGCACGCGCATTTCAATGCCGGCACTGGTGCGCTTGGCGATACCTAAATGTTTTATGCGATAACCCAGTTCCTTGGCGTATTCGACATCTTCCCGCGATATTTTGGTTATGCCTTCGGTATAGACTTTTTTAAACTGTAACGGTATACCAAACGCAATGGCGGCCAGAATTGCCAGCTTGTGAGCGGCATCAATACCTTCCACATCAAACGTCGGGTCTGCTTCCGCATATCCCAGACGTTGCGCTTCGGCCAGCACATCTTCAAACTGGCTGCCTTTGTCCTGCATTTCCGTCAAAATATAGTTGCCGGTACCGTTGATTATCCCAGCCAGCCATTCGATGCGGTTGCCGGCCAAGCCTTCCCGTACCGCTTTAATGATGGGAATCCCCCCGGCCACTGCAGCCTCAAATGCCACCATAACCCCTTTGTTTTGCGCGGCAGCAAAGATTTCGTTACCGTAGTTGGCAATTAGGGCTTTATTCGCTGTAACCACATGCTTGCCATTGGCAATTGCTCGCATCACCATTTCACGGGCCAGTTTTTCACCACCAATCAATTCCACAACGATTTGCACTTCAGGATTATCAACAACATCCTGAAGGCTTGTACTCAATGCAATGTTGTCAGTGTTACAGATGCGCGCCTTATTTAGGTCACGCGCCGCGGCATGGCTAACCTGGATGCCACGACCAGCGCGGCGGGTAATTTCCTGTGCATTACGTGATAACACGTTCACGGTACCACCGCCGACTGTCCCCAGCCCCAATAATCCTACTTTTACAGGTTCCACTACGGTCTTTCTCCTTGCCAATATGGTGCGTATTTAATCGTTAGGAACGTGCACGTTCCTTAGCAACATTCATTAATTGCTATGGGTAAATCATTGCAAGCGCTCAGGTAGCGCGTTGATCTTTCCTGAACATATCACGCAGACCGCGTATGGCCTGGCGTATACGGTGTTCATTTTCAATCAGACTGAAGCGTACATGCTGATCACCGTAATCGCCAAAACCAACGCCTGGCGACACGGCCACTTTGGCCTCTTGTAATAATTTTTTTGCAAACTCCAGCGATCCCAGTTCGCGGTATTGATCAGGAATCGGGGCCCAGACAAACATGGTTGCCTTAGGTCGTTCCACCTGCCAACCAATGGCGTTAAGACCATCACAAAGTACATTGCGACGCTCACAATACATATTGCGAATTTGTGTCACACAATCCTGCGGGCCTTCCAGCGCTGAAATTGCCGCTACTTGAATCGGGGTAAACATGCCGTAATCCAGGTAAGATTTCATTCGTGCCAATGCTTCCACCAACAGTGGATTACCACACATAAACCCCACTCGCCAGCCAGGCATATTATAGCTTTTGGATAAGGTAAAAAACTCCACTGCCACTTCTTTGGCATTCGGCACTTGCAGGATGGACGGCGGCTCATAACCATCGAAGATTATGTCAGCATAGGCCAGATCCTGTACCACCCAAATTTCGTGCTCTCGGGCAATGGCGACGACTTTTTCATAAAAAGACAGGTCCACACACTGGGTCGTGGGATTGCCCGGAAAATTAAGGACCAGCATTTTGGGTTTGGGCCAAGAATTTTTAATGGCTTTTTCCAATTCGGCAAAAAAATCACCGCCAGGTATCAGGGGCACATGGCGAATATCCGCACCGGCAATCACAAACCCATAAGGATGAATGGGGTATGAGGGATTGGGCACCAACACCGCATCACCCGGACCAACGGTCGCTAATGCCAGGTGAGCCAGACCTTCCTTAGAACCAATGGTGACAATGGATTCCGATTGCGGGTCTAAATCTACGTCGTACCGGGTTTTATACCAATTACAAATCGCCTTGCGCAGGCGTGGAATTCCCCTGGACATGGAATAGCGATGAGTGTCTTTGCGCTGCGCCACTTCCACCAGTTTATCAACCACATGCGCAGGCGTGGGCTGGTCTGGATTTCCCATGCCAAAATCAATAATATCTTCACCGCGGGATCGCGCTTCGGCTTTCAATTGGTTTACAATATTAAACACATAGGGCGGTAAGCGTTTAATTCTCGGAAAATCTTTTATCAATGACTGTTACCTACTATCGTACTTGTGTGAGTCGCTAATCGAGACCACCAATTTAAGTTTATGTTGTCAGCGTTCACCGTATCAGGGCAAGGTTACCATTTAATGGTTCTAGGCAACTTAACCTGGGTAGCCTAGTTAGGGTAACATTGTCAGGCGACCTGGTTTTGCTCAGTCATGTGTGGCTTTTATGCCACACGTTACATTGTTTTCTTGTACTATTTTTTTTAGTGCTTTCTTACCCGTGCATTCTTGCAGCGCACCCTAATGGCGAATTAATCGCTTAAATGGCCCTGCAAATTATACACTTATTTGTTCTCGTATTACCGGTATTACATTGGCTGAGTAGAATCGCTGACAACCGATTCGTCCGCCACGCCGATCAAACTGAATAAATCATTTACTTTCAGTTGGTTATTATACTTCGGCAGGCTGAGCAAGATCATCAAGACGGTTGTCAGGCCTGTTCAGCTCTGTTATATAACGTGCTTATTTAAAAAAGTGACTACAGTACTCACTGCCTAAATGGGTGTCAATTGGCAAAGCGGTATTTTTAGCGAATAGTAAATGTGTTTAAATGAACCTTTCGGGGAGCTACCATGCAATTTAACCAGGATCACGATGCCGCCGCTTACACTGTGCGCTCATATTCAACGGGGGAAATCAATATTCTGGCCCCCACCGAACGTCAATCAGGGCAAACGGCTGCGCAACAGCATTATGCAATTACCACCAGTTTTATTATGACCCCGCATTGCCTGATTGAAGACTGGCCGCCAAAATCAGTGGCCCAGCTCTGTGGTGATGATTTAAAAATGGTGGCGGAGTTGGCCCCAGAAGTGGTGGTATTAGGCACCGGCGATACGTTGCGATTTCCAGACTCTCAACTGACCATTGAGTTGATGATTCAGGGAATCGGTGTGGAAGTCATGGCGACCCCCGCTGCCTGCCGCACGTATAATATATTAGTCAACGAAGGGCGTAATGTTGCATTGGCGATGATGCTATAACCTGACGCATCACTTAATGCCTATTTCAGAACCTGGCCACCAAACCCGCATTTTTTACTGTAAAGGCGACAGTAAGGCTTAAGTTCTGCGCCAGGTTTTCTGCACACAAACTCTGCGGCCGCTGTAACCTAAAGCCTGTAAAAAATGCGGGTTAGCTTCATTTAAACGCGCTTACTTAGATTATTTAAAATATTCATAAGCTTAAAAATTAGATCATTTTAGAATATTGTCCACCGAGTACCCTTCACGCTCCATAATTTCCCGTAACCGCTTTAAGGCCTCCAACTGAATCTGACGCACCCGCTCACGGGTAACTCCCAGCTCATTGCCCACTTCTTCGAGTGTAGCGACTTCGCGGCCGTGCAAACCAAAGCGATGCTCCACAACCTCACGTTGTTTGTCGTTTAATTGCGATAACCATAATTCCAGGCAACCCTGAATATCCTCATCCTGTAGTAAGACCGCAGGATCCACATTATGCTCATCGGGAATTGCATCAAGTATGGATTTGTCGCTGTCCCGCCCTAATGGGACATCCACTGAAGTAACGCGTTCATTCAGCCCTAGCATCCGCTTTACATCTTCGATGGGTTTATCCAGCATTTCGGCAATTTCTTCCGGGCTGGGTTCATGATCTAATTTTTGCGACAAATGTCGAGCAGCACGCAGGTAGATATTAATTTCTTTCACCACATGAATCGGTAGCCGAATCGTTCGCGTTTGATTCATTATTGCCCGCTCAATGGTTTGCCGAATCCACCAGGTCGCATAGGTCGAAAAACGAAACCCCCGCTCCGGATCAAATTTCTCTACGGCACGTATCAACCCCAGATTGCCTTCCTCGATTAAGTCAAGCAACGCCAGTCCACGGTTAAGATATCGCCGGGCAATTTTGACCACCAGACGCAGGTTGCTCTCTATCATGCGCTTGCGGGCGTTTTCATCCCCTTTGTTAATTAAACGCGCATAGTAGACTTCCTCTTCCGCCGTCAGTAGTGGAGAAAACCCTATTTCGCTGAGGTATAACCGGGTTGCATCCAGGTCACGGTCAGTTACTTCACTGCGGGTATAACTCGCTTTTTTTGCTACAACAACAGCATCAGCGGACTTGCCATTGGTGGCCTCAACATTATTACCCTCAACTGGCTCCAGATCCAATTCGCTGCCATCAGCGCCATCATCAACATTGTCTATACCGATATTTGTGGTCACTTCGTCTTCCTGATTTGTCATATCCCCAAAATCTTACCTTTAATGCTCAAACTGTAAGCACTTCTTCGAACAACTAATTTAGATTGATCACTACACACTGATCACTAATTATCGTCCAATGGCGTCTTCCAGCTTAAATCGTTGTTTTCTGTTAAATGAGTAACAGCCCAATTTTCATCCGTCTTACTGCATTTCACGAGGCAAATAACGCAAAGGATCTACAGGCTTCCCATTACGTCGAATTTCAAAATGCAATTTCGTATTAGTGGTTCCGGTGCTCCCCATTTCGGCTATTAATTGACCAGATTTAAGTAATTCACCTTCTTTCACCAACAAACGCTTATTATGCGCATATGCACTAAGGTATGTCTCGTTATGTTTAACGATGATAAGCCTTCCATACCGGGTAAGTCCACCTCCACTGTAAACAACACGACCTGAAGCTGCCGAATAAATGGGCTGACCAACGCTGCCAGCCACATCCAGACCTTTTTTGCCCGGATCACTGGCGTCGAATGTTTGTATCACAGTTCCCCTTTTGGTGGGCCATTGCCACTTGAAACTCCCCGCATTTTCCCGCTGCGGTAAGCGCTGGTGTTGTAAGCCTGCTGAATTTATATGGCCGTTTCTCTCACCCGCTTTAGAACGAATATTAGTCTTATTGCTTTTATCGGCGTTGCGGATTGTTTCTTTATGGGCGCCGCGAACCGCCCCTACTTTATTGTTTTTATTATGCTTATTACTAGTTCCACGAGTGGTGGACGCGCCACTATTGCTTGCGGGCATGGCAACCTGCAGGCGTTGGCCACGCTTAATTAGATACGGCGAGTTAAGTTGATTCCATTTGGCCACTTCCCGATAATCATGACCATAGGTCCAGCTAATGGAATACAACGTTTCCCCCGGCTCCACGAAATGGTAAATGTGGCTGCCACAACCAGCCAATGCAAACATAATAAGAGAGAGCGACAGGAATTGGAATAACCAATGATGAGACTGCACCAAGTTTCTGCTGCACACGTGATTGGCGCATGAATAATAGCCATGCGAAGAACGATTTTTTCGAGATCTGATAGTAACCTTATCCGGCATCACACACATTCTGCAACACATCACCACTTTGCCATAACGGTTTGTGCATGGAAGCCCATTTTATTGCCGCAATTAACGTGGTTAAATGCGTAAATTGATCGTAACTCGGACAATCTTTGTACTCAATACTTATAGTAGACATACATTATGTGGACATAAATTGAGCTGCTTTATCGTTTACTGGATTGTGACACAATACGTGACGATAAAATTTTCATCGAAACTGTAACCATCCTAATACGATGACTGATACGGCAACCATCCCCCAACCAATTCGATCAACGTACTGACGCATAGCTGCATCCATTTTTTCACCGCCCCAGACCATTAGCCCCGCAACAATAAAAAAACGTGCGCCACGCCCAATTAGCGATGCAATGATAAACGGTAAAAAGGCCATGGCGATAACGCCCGCCGCGATGGTGAACACTTTATAAGGTATTGGCGAAAACCCCGCAATAAACACCACCCAGATACCCCATTCATTAAACCAATCCACTGCCAGTTGATATTTATCCAGATAGCCGGCAGATTGTAGCCAGGGTTGGATCAGATCAAAGGCGAACATTCCAATTAGATACCCGGCGGCACCACCCAACACCGAAAAAAGCGTGGTGATCAGGGCATAACGCCAGGCTCGCTGGGTGTTGGCCAGTGACATTGGTGCCAGCATCACATCCGGTGGAATGGGG
>Ga0316204_10004097_pt1 | contig 27123 bp, 10 predicted proteins | sample 6monrhotite_MG_2_FD_205661 | JGI IMG/M metagenome (GOLD analysis project Ga0316204, IMG submission 205661) | Microbial mat bacterial communities from mineral coupon in-situ incubated in ocean water Damariscotta River, Maine, United States -... | ecosystem: Environmental > Aquatic > Marine >...
GACATTATTGCATTGTTGCAATCACCTGCTAAGAATGTTATTTCCGGATTGAAATCTGGAGGTGGGAAACTGGCTGGAATACTTAAAACATTATCAGAGAAATAATACGTACGCACTAAAAACAAGAATAATTTAAAAATTTTATTAAACGATAGAAAAATGGCAGATTTAAAAGATTTCGCAGAACAATTAGTTAATCTTACAGTAAAAGAAGTAAACGAATTAGCTGATATATTAAAAGAAGAATACGGTATAGAGCCTGCTGCAGCTGCAGTAGCTGTTGCTGCTGGAGGAGCTGGTGGTGGAGACGCCGAAGCCGCTGAAGAACAAACAGAATTTGATGTTATTTTGACAGCAGCCGGAGGAGCTAAATTAGCCGTAGTTAAATTGGTGAAAGAATTAACTGGTCTTGGTCTTAAAGATGCTAAGGATATAGTTGATAGCGCACCTAAAGCCGTAAAAGAAGCTGTATCTAAGGATGAAGCTGAAGGCATCAAAAAATCATTGGAAGAAGCAGGAGCAGAAGTTGAGCTTAAATAATTGCGACAACCATACGGTTTAGGTTTAGGTCTTTTCACCTTTTTAGGTGGCTAGACCTAAACCCTTTTATACATAGTATATAAAGATATATACAACCTATTTTAGTATTCACGTTCAAAATTTTGTCCATAGATGTTCACAAAACAGACTGAAAGAATAAGCTTCGCATCCGCTAAGAACATACCGGATTATCCGGATTTCTTGGACATTCAGATTAAATCATTTCAAGATTTTTTTCAACTTGAGACAAAATCTGACGAAAGAGGCAATGAAGGATTGTACAACACCTTCATGGAGAACTTTCCTATTACCGACACAAGAAACCAATTTGTTTTAGAGTTTCTCGATTACTTTATAGACCCGCCCAGATATTCTATCCAAGAGTGTATAGAACGTGGTCTAACTTACAGTGTACCATTAAAGGCACGTTTAAAACTGTACTGTACAGATCCCGAGCACGAGGATTTTGAAACAATTGTACAGGATGTATATTTAGGGACCATTCCTTACATGACACCAAGTGGAACATTTGTGATTAATGGCGCAGAACGCGTTGTAGTATCTCAATTGCACAGATCACCTGGGGTATTCTTTGGTCAATCGTTCCATGCGAACGGAACAAAGTTGTATTCTGCCAGAGTAATTCCGTTTAAAGGATCCTGGATAGAATTTGCTACCGATATCAACAGCGTTATGTACGCCTATATCGATAGAAAGAAAAAGTTACCTGTAACTACCTTGTTCAGAGCCATTGGTTTTGAACGCGATAAGGATATTCTGGAGATCTTTGATCTTTCAGAAGAAGTGAAGGTGTCTAAAGCAGGATTAAAAAAAGTCTTGGGCCGCAAATTGGCGGCAAGAGTTTTGAACACCTGGCATGAAGATTTCGTGGATGAAGATACGGGTGAAGTAGTATCTATTGAACGTAACGAAATTGTTCTAGACAGGGATACTATCCTGGAAAAAGACCATATAGATCAGATTATGGAGGCAGATGTTAAGACCATCCTTCTTCATAAGGAAAATAATGCTCAAAGCGATTATGCCATTATTCATAACACGCTTCAAAAAGATCCAACAAACTCTGAAAAAGAAGCAGTTGAGCATATTTATCGTCAATTGCGTAACGCAGAACCGCCAGATGAAGAGACGGCAAGAGGTATTATAGATAAGTTGTTCTTCTCAGATCAACGATATAACCTTGGTGAAGTAGGTCGTTACCGAATGAATAAAAAATTAGGGTTAGATATTGGTATGGACAAACAAGTCCTTACGAAAGAAGATATCATAACGATCATTAAATACCTTATTGAGCTAATTAACTCAAAAGCGGAGATCGATGATATAGATCACTTATCTAACCGACGTGTGCGAACCGTAGGAGAGCAATTATCATCTCAGTTTGGAGTTGGTTTAGCCCGTATGGCACGTACCATTCGTGAACGAATGAACGTACGTGATAACGAGGTATTTACACCAATAGATTTAATTAATGCAAAGACGTTGTCTTCTGTGATTAATTCGTTCTTTGGAACCAACCAGTTATCTCAGTTCATGGATCAAACCAACCCACTGGCAGAGATTACACACAAGCGTAGATTATCCGCACTAGGGCCTGGTGGACTCTCAAGGGAGCGAGCAGGTTTTGAGGTGCGTGATGTTCACTATACTCACTATGGAAGACTTTGTCCTATAGAAACTCCTGAAGGTCCAAATATTGGTCTAATTTCTTCTTTGGCTGTTTTTGCCAAAGTGAATCCAATGGGCTTCTTGGAAACACCCTATAGAAAAGTTTCAAAAGGAAAAGTAGATACAAAAGAGTTTATTTATCTAAGTGCAGAGGAAGAAGAAGGGATGAAAATTACCCAGGCAAATATTCCGCTTAAAGATGACGGAAGTATAGATAGCGAGAAGGTAATTGCAAGACAAGAAGGAGATTTCCCTGTAGTAGACCCATCAGAGGTAAACTATACAGATGTTGCTCCGAATCAAATTGCATCTATCTCGGCTTCTTTAATTCCATTCCTGGAACACGATGATGCGAACAGGGCACTGATGGGATCTAACATGATGCGTCAGGCAGTTCCATTATTAAAACCACAATCACCGATTGTAGGTACAGGATTGGAAAGACAGGTAGCTTCAGATTCAAGAGTATTGATTAATGCTGAGGGAGATGGTGTTATAGAATATGTAGATGCTCACCAGATCACTATCAGATACAATCGCTCTGAAGAAGCGAAAATGGTAAGTTTTGAGGAGGACTCCAAAACATATCAACTGGTAAAATTTAGAAAAACTAACCAGGGTACTAGTATCAACTTAAAACCAATCGTCAAGAAAGGTGATAAGGTTAAAAAAGGTCAGGTACTTTGTGAAGGATATGCTACAGAAAGCGGAGAATTGGCACTTGGAAGAAACCTAAAAGTGGCGTTTATGCCATGGAAAGGGTACAACTTTGAGGATGCAATTGTGATTTCTGAAAAAGTGGTACGTGAAGATATTTTCACGTCGATCCATATAGATGAATACTCACTAGAAGTTAGGGATACCAAATTGGGAGCTGAAGAGCTTACGAACGATATCCCCAATGTTTCTGAGGAGGCTACAAAAGATCTGGATGAACATGGAATGATCCGTATTGGAGCAGAAGTAAAACCAGGAGATATTTTAATTGGTAAGATTACACCTAAAGGAGAATCTGATCCTACTCCGGAAGAAAAATTACTTCGCGCCATTTTTGGAGACAAGGCCGGGGATGTAAAAGATGCTTCTTTAAAAGCGTCTCCATCATTACGTGGTGTTGTTATAGAGAAGAAACTATTTTCAAGATCTATAAAGGACAAACGTAAACGATCAGAAGATAAAGAAGCGATCACTTCTTTGGAATTGGAATATGAAGTTAAATTCCAGCAGCTCAAAGACGTACTTGTAGAGAAATTATTTAAGCTTATTAATGGCAAGACCTCGCAAGGGGTACTTAATGACCTTGGTGAAGAAGTACTTCCAAAAGGCAAAAAGTACACCATGAAGATGTTAAATTCGGTGGATGATTTTGCGCATTTAGTAAGTGGAAGCTGGACAACAGATAAGGCGACCAATGCAATGGTAGCCGATTTGTTACACAACTATAAGATTAAGTTGAACGACCTGCAAGGGAACCTTAGAAGGGATAAATTCACTATATCTGTTGGGGATGAATTACCAGCCGGAATAATGAAACTGGCCAAGGTATACGTCGCTAAGAAGCGTAAACTTAAGGTTGGAGATAAGATGGCAGGGCGCCACGGGAACAAAGGTATTGTGGCTCGTATTGTACGGCAAGAAGATATGCCGTTCCTTGAAGATGGAACGCCTGTTGATATTGTACTTAATCCGCTTGGTGTACCATCTCGTATGAACATTGGACAGATCTATGAAACGGTTCTTGGTTGGGCCGGATTGAAGCTCGGTAGAAAATATGCGACGCCTATTTTTGATGGAGCAACGATAGATCAGATCAACAGTTTTACAGATGAGGCAGATATTCCAAGATTTGGACACACGTATCTTTTTGATGGTGGTACAGGCCAGCGTTTCGATCAACCTGCAACAGTAGGTGTTATTTATATGCTGAAACTGGGTCATATGGTGGATGATAAAATGCACGCACGTTCTATAGGACCATATTCTTTGATAACACAACAACCATTGGGTGGTAAAGCTCAATTTGGTGGACAGCGTTTTGGAGAGATGGAAGTATGGGCATTGCAGGCATATGGCGCTTCCGCAACATTGCGTGAGATCCTTACTGTAAAATCTGATGACGTAATTGGTAGAGCAAAAACCTACGAAGCCATCGTTAAAGGAGAAACAATGCCAGAGCCTGGTTTACCAGAATCTTTCAACGTATTAATGCACGAACTTAAGGGATTAGGTTTGGACATTAGATTGGAAGAATAATTTTAGTTCATATTACACACAAATAATATACTATCACCATAGAATTATGGCTAGACAAAACGATAATACAGCAGTAAAAAGGTTTAATAAAATTTCTATAGGCCTGGCTTCCCCGGAATCTATTTTAGGGGAGTCTAGAGGAGAGGTTTTAAAACCTGAAACTATTAACTACAGAACTCATAAGCCAGAGCGAGATGGTTTATTCTGTGAACGCATTTTTGGACCTGTAAAGGACTACGAATGTGCTTGTGGAAAATACAAACGTATCCGCTATCGTGGTATTGTGTGTGATCGCTGTGGAGTTGAGGTTACTGAGAAAAAAGTAAGAAGAGACCGCGTTGGGCATATTAACCTGGTGGTTCCTGTAGCACATATATGGTATTTCCGTTCGCTGCCAAATAAGATTGGATACCTTTTGGGCTTACCGTCTAAAAAGTTAGACATGATTATTTACTACGAACGTTATGTAGTAATACAGCCAGGTATTGCCAAAGGACCTGAAGGGGAGGAGATCCAAAAATTAGATTTTCTTACGGAAGAGGAATATTTGAATATTCTGGAGACTATTCCGCCAGAGAATCAATATTTAGAAGATTCAGACCCCAACAAGTTTATCGCTAAAATGGGAGCAGAATGTCTTATCGATCTGCTTTCTCGTATCGATTTAAGAGAGCTTTCTTTCGATTTAAGACATAAAGCGAATACTGAAACCTCTAAACAACGTAAAACAGAAGCCTTAAAGAGACTTCAAGTTGTTGAGGCATTGCGCGAATCTCAGGATAATAGAGAAAACAAACCCGAATGGATGATCATGAAAGTAGTTCCGGTGATACCGCCAGAATTACGTCCGTTAGTTCCATTAGATGGGGGTCGTTTTGCTACGTCAGATTTAAATGACTTGTACCGAAGGGTGATTATTAGAAACAATCGTTTAAAACGATTGATGGAAATTAAAGCCCCGGAAGTTATTCTTAGAAATGAGAAGCGTATGCTTCAGGAGTCGGTAGATTCCTTATTCGATAACACCCGTAAAGCATCTGCCGTTAAGACAGAATCGAATCGTCCGTTGAAATCGCTTTCAGATTCATTAAAAGGGAAGCAAGGCCGTTTTCGTCAGAACTTATTAGGAAAACGTGTGGATTATTCGGCTCGTTCGGTGATCGTTGTTGGACCAGAAATGAGTTTATTTGAATGTGGTTTGCCAAAAGATATGGCAGCTGAACTATATAAGCCATTTGTAATTCGAAAACTGATTGAACGTGGTATCGTAAAAACGGTAAAATCCGCGAAGAAAATTATAGATAAAAAAGAGCCCGTAGTTTGGGATATTTTGGAAAATGTTCTTAAAGGACACCCTGTATTATTAAACCGTGCGCCTACATTGCACCGTTTGGGAATCCAGGCCTTCCAACCTAAATTAATTGAAGGAAAGGCAATTCGTCTCCACCCACTTGTATGTACGGCATTTAATGCGGATTTTGATGGGGATCAGATGGCAGTGCATTTACCTTTAGGTCCGGAAGCAATACTAGAATCACAATTGTTGATGCTTGCTTCCCATAATATTTTGAATCCTGCGAATGGGTCACCTATAACGGTACCATCACAGGATATGGTTCTTGGGCTGTATTACATGACCAAAGAACGTAAATCTACCAAGGAAGTTCCTGTTAAAGGAGAAGGATTAACCTTTTACTCCTACGAGGAAGTAGTAATTGCTTTCAATGAGGGCATGGTTGAATTGAATGCCGGAATTAAGGTACGAGCAAAAGATTTCAATGAAGAAGGTGAGTTGGTGAATCAGATTATCCCAACTACAGTAGGAAGAGTATTGTTTAATATGGTGGTACCTGAAAATGCCGGATATATTAACGATGTTTTGAACAAGAAATCGCTGAGAGATATCATTGGAAATATTTTGGCGGTAACCGATGTACCTACCACGGCAGCCTTCTTGGATAAGATAAAGACTATGGGGTATGATTTTGCCTTTAAAGGAGGTTTGTCCTTCAGTTTAGGTGATATTATTATTCCACCAGAGAAACATGAAATGATCGCAGATGCTAATGATCAGGTAGATGGTATTATGGCGAACTATAATATGGGTCTGATCACGAACAACGAGCGCTACAATCAGGTGATTGATGTTTGGACGTCTACCAATGCTATGTTGACAGAACTTGCTATGAAGCGTATCCGAGAGGATCAGCAAGGATTTAACTCTGTGTATATGATGTTAGATTCTGGAGCAAGGGGTTCAAAAGAACAGATCAGACAGCTAACAGGGATGCGTGGATTAATGGCTAAGCCTAAAAAATCTACTGCCGGTGGTGGTGAGATTATTGAAAACCCAATTCTTTCTAACTTTAAAGAAGGATTGTCTATTCTTGAGTACTTTATTTCTACTCACGGGGCTCGTAAAGGTCTTGCAGATACTGCCTTGAAAACAGCGGATGCAGGGTATCTTACACGTAGACTTGTAGATGTTTCACAAGATGTAATTGTGAACATAGAAGATTGTGGTACGTTACGTGGAATAGAAGTTGAAGCCTTAAAGAAAAATGAAGAAATAGTTGAAACCTTAGGAGAACGAATTTTAGGTAGAACCGCATTACATGATGTGTTTAATCCACTAACAGAAGAAATGGTTCTGGAAGCAGGACAACAGATCATGGAAGCAGATGTTAAGAAGATTGAGGCATCTCCTATAGAAAAAGTTGAAGTACGCTCAGCACTTACATGTGAGGCAGAAAAAGGAATCTGTGGAAAATGCTACGGTAGAAACCTTGCTACCAATAAAATGGTACAGCGTGGTGAAGCCGTTGGTGTAGTTGCTGCACAGTCAATTGGAGAACCTGGAACACAGTTAACGCTGCGTACCTTCCACGTGGGTGGTATTGCCGGGAACATATCTGAAGATAATAAGCTAGAAGCCAGATTTAGTGGTAAGGCAGAAATTGAAGATATGCGTACCGTTAAAGGTGAGAATAATGAAGGTAAAAAAGTAGAAATTGTAATTTCGAGAACATCTGAAATTAAAATAGTAGATACCAAAACGGGTATTACATTGAGTACCAATAATATCCCTTATGGATCGCAATTGTTCAAGAAGAGCGGTGATGCGGTTAGTGCAGGGGATGTGATATGCCAGTGGGATCCGTATAATGGAGTCATAGTATCTGAATTTCCAGGGAAAATTGCTTATGAAAATATTGAACAAGGTATTACGTACCAGGTTGAAATAGATGAGCAAACAGGATTCCAGGAAAAAGTAATTTCAGAATCTAGGAACAAAAAGTTAATTCCAACTTTATTGATCAAGGATAGTAAAGATGAAGTATTGCGTTCCTATAACCTTCCGGTTGGTTCTCACATCATGGTAGATGACGGAGATAAAATTAAAGAAGGTAAAATTTTGGTAAAAATACCGCGTAAATCAGCTAAGGCAGGTGATATTACTGGTGGTCTGCCACGAGTAACTGAATTGTTCGAAGCACGTAATCCTTCTAACCCTGCTGTTGTTTCAGAGATAGATGGTGTTGTTTCTTTTGGGAAGATCAAAAGAGGGAACAGGGAGATTATTATTGAATCCAAATTGGGTGAAATTAAGAAATACCTTGTGAAACTTTCAAATCAGATCTTAGTACAGGAGAATGATTATGTGAGAGCTGGGATGCCATTGTCTGACGGATCTATTACTCCGGAAGATATCCTGGCGATTAAAGGACCCTCTGCTGTTCAACAATACCTGGTTAATGAAGTACAGGAAGTATACAGATTACAAGGTGTGAAGATTAATGACAAGCACTTTGAAGTTGTGGTACGACAAATGATGAGAAAAGTTAGGGTTCAGGATCCGGGTGATACTATTTTCTTAGAGAACCAATTAGTTCATAAAGATGATTTCATCAAAGAGAACGATGAAATATTCGGAAAAAAAGTAGTTGAAGAGGCTGGCGAATCTGAGAACATTAAAGCAGGTCAAATTATTACTGCACGGGAGTTACGGGATGAAAATTCTATCTTGAAGCGTAATGATAAAGCACTGGCAATTGCAAGAGATGCTATAGCTGCAACTGCTACACCTGTATTACAAGGGATAACAAGAGCTTCTTTACAAACCAAATCATTCATTTCTGCGGCTTCCTTCCAGGAAACCACTAAAGTACTGAATGAAGCCGCTGTAAGTGGTAAGATCGATGATCTTGAAGGTTTAAAAGAGAATGTAATTGTAGGACATAAAATTCCAGCCGGTACCGGTATGCGAGATTATGAATCTATTATCGTGGGATCCAAACAGGAATACGATGAGATAATGGCTCGCAAGGAAGAGTTAAAGTTTTAATTTTATAAACCCCTGATATTTTATCAGGGGTTTTTTTATATTCCATTAATACAATTTAGAGATGGCAGAAAAAGAACAAAAACAGAAGCAGATAAATATAGAACTAGATGAAAAGACAGCGGAAGGGGTCTATTCTAATCTGGCAATTATCAATCATTCGGTATCGGAATTTGTGGTGGACTTCATAAGTATGATGCCAGGTGCACCAAAAGCCAAGGTTAAGAGTAGAATTGTACTTACACCGCAACACGCCAAAAAGTTTTTAAAGGCCTTAAGTGATAATGTAACACGCTTCGAAAAAGCACATGGCACTATTAAGGATTATGAGCAACCTCCAATTCCATTAAATTTTGGACCTACAGGAGAAGCTTAAATAAAAAACCCGGGACATTTATCCCGGGTTTTTTATTTCCTTTTATGAGTATTCTGACGTAAAATGCAGTTTTACTGTGGGATATTTTTGTTGTGTTAACTGCAGGGAGAATTGTGAGTCCGCCAGGAAAACAAGTTGGTTCCTTTTGTCCTTAGCAAGAAATTTATGTTTTACCCTCTTAAATTCTTTGAATTCTTCGCTCTTAGGATCTTCGGGTTCTACCCAGCAGGCTTTATGCACGGGGAAATTCTCGTACGTACATTTTGCACCGTACTCGTGTTCTAGTCGGTATTGTATTACTTCGTATTGAAGGGCACCCACTGTCCCAATAACTTTTCTGCCATTTAATTCTAAGGTAAATAATTGTGCTACTCCCTCGTCCATCAACTGGTCTATCCCCTTAAAAAGTTGCTTTGCCTTCATAGGGTCGGCATTATTGATATACCTGAAATGCTCTGGTGAAAAGCTAGGGATGCCTTTATAATGTAATAATTCCCCTTCCGTTAGGGTATCACCAATTTTAAAATTACCGGTGTCATGCAAGCCAACAATGTCTCCCGGGAAAGATATATCTACAATTTCCTTTTTCTCTGCAAAAAAGGCATTAGGGCTCGAAAATTTTAATTTCTTCCCATTTCTTACATGTAAATAAGGTTTGTTGCGTTCAAAGGTCCCCGAGACAATTTTAACAAAAGCCAATCGATCCCGGTGTTTTGGATCCATATTGGCATGGATTTTAAAGACAAAACCTGTCATTTCAGGTTCCGTTGCCTTTACAAGTCGCTCTTCTGCCATTTTATCCCTGGGAGTAGGGGCAATATCAACGAAACAATCTAAAAGTTCACGAACACCAAAGTTATTGAGGGCGGAGCCGAAAAATACCGGTTGTAAATTCCCTTCCAAATAGCTATCTGTATCAAATTTGGGGTAGACACCTGCAATTAGGTCTAGGTTTTCACGTAAATCATTTGCAGCTTGTGCACCAATAATCTTCTCCAATTCAGGATTGCTGAGATCATCAAATGCGATGGTATCTTCAATATTTTTCTTGCTGTCCCCGCTAAAAAGGTTGATATTTTTCTCGTATATATTGTAAATACCCTTAAAGTCATACCCCATGCCAATAGGAAAGCTTAAAGGGGTAACTCTAAGTCCTAATTTTTGCTCTACTTCATCCAAAAGATCAAACGCATCTTTCCCTTCCCGATCCATTTTATTTATGAATACGATCATAGGTATTTTCCGCATTCTACAAACGGCCACTAATTTCTCGGTTTGTTCCTCCACCCCTTTGGCGACATCTATCACTACAATTACGCTATCAACAGCCGTTAAGGTTCTAAATGTATCTTCTGCAAAATCTTTATGCCCCGGAGTATCCAGGATATTAATCTTTTTGTCTTTATAAATAAAGGCCAGTACAGATGTGGCCACTGAGATTCCACGTTGTCGTTCAATCTCCATAAAATCACTGGTCGCTGATTTCTTAATCTTGTTGTTTTTTACGGCACCAGCTTCCTGAATAGCTCCTCCAAATAGGAGTAATTTTTCGGTAAGTGTGGTCTTACCGGCATCAGGATGCGATATGATTCCAAAGGTTCTTCTTTTTGCTATTTCTTTAAGGAAATTCACGAATAAAATTTTTGCAAAAGTAAGTCAAATTATTTGCGTACAGAATGCCTTTTTAAGAATATCAATTGGGGTATGCGGACGAAGAGAAGATCTTTCATACTGCTAGAATATATCAATAGAAATAATTTCAATCGATTAAATGCATTTATCATCGTTAATCAGTTTCAATGGTTATGGATGCGTTATCTAATGGTTACAATTTTCTCAGAATAAACGCACGAATTAGGACTTTTATCGATTAAAACTGTTAATAAAAGAGACACAATGAATAAAGCAATTAAACAATTTGCCGATACCATTTTAAACTATATATTGCATTGTTCAACTTAAGGTTCCCCTATCTTACTTAAAACAATTCCTACCCGCCATGGTGCTTAGTTTAACCTAGACTAACATTTATGGATAATAGTACTTTTACTGACAAACGCCGAGCAATTTGCAACCCTAAATGGGTGGCCTTCTTGTTTATTTTTGCAGCCCTTCATTCTTTCGGAAATATACCAACATACAATGAGGTGAATTCCTTGGTGTATACCGATACGGATAATGATGGCATTCCAGATAGTACCGACATAGATGATGATAACGACGGTATCATCGATGCTGTTGAGGATGGCAATGCAGACGGGGATGACAATCCGGCAACCTATCCCACAGATACGGACGGAGATACTATTCCGGATTATCTGGATGTGGATTCAGATAATGATGGAATTATTGATAACAGAGAGGCACAAACAACTGCAGGGTATATTGGACCTAGCGGTACCGACTCTGATGGGAATGGACTAGATGATAATTATGAGGAAACCCCCGGAAGTTGTGGAGGGTTAACTCCTGTTGATACAGACGGAGATGGTGTTCCGGATTATTTAGATATTGATTCAGATGATGATGGCATACTAGATAATGTGGAGGCACAAACCACAACGGGATATATAGCCCCGTGTGGAATAGATACGGATGGCAATGGACTAGATGACCATTATGAAGAAACTCCAGGAAGTTGTGGGGGATTACTGCCGGTTGATACGGATGGCGATTCACATCCTGATTTTCGAGATATCGATTCTGATAATGACGGGATACTAGACAATGTAGAGGGCCAATCCGAAAATGATTTTGAAGCAGTATGCGATAATGATAGTGATGGTAATGGTTTAGACGATCATTACGAAGAACATCCAGGTTCAGGAGATGGTGTAGATCCTATTAACTCCGATACCGATCCAAATCCTGATTTTAGAGATATTGATTCGGATGATGATGGTATTCCAGATAATGTGGAAGCACAAACTACAGATGGTTATATTCCTCCCAGCGGTTCAGATGATGACAATGATGGGCTGGATAACGCTTATGAAGGTTCAGGAGACGAAGGACTTACTCCAGTAAACACGGATGGCACAGATGAACGAGATTATTTAGACCTCGATACGGATAATGATGTAATAGCAGATAATATTGAAGGAAACGATTTTAATACTGACGGAATTCCTGATCAAAACTACACAGGTATTGACACCGATGGGGACGGTTTGGATGATGGTTATGAAGGTTCCGATGTAAATGATGGGTTCGATGTAAATGACGAGATTGATGTGCCCTCAGAAGATCTACCAGATGAAGATGGCACGGAAGATGTAGATTATAGAGATGTCCAAAGTAGCGTCTCCAATATTACAGTTCTAAAAGTAGACACGTTTAATGACGAGAACGAAGACGGGATATTCCAGGCAGGTGAAACTATAGGCTACGCCTTTACGGTAACCAATACAGGAAATGTAACCCTAACGAATATTACGGTCACCGATCCATTGGTTACAGTAACCGGAGGTCCTTTAGCAAGTTTAGCACCGGGCGCGTCGGACAGTGAAACATTCACAGCAAGTTATACCATAACACAAGATGATATAGACGCCGGTAGTTTCAGCAACACAGCTTTTGTTACCGCTGAAGATCCAAATGAAGATGAGGTAACAACAAAATCAGATGACCCAGATAACCCAGCAGATGATGACTCGGATGATGATGGCAATCCTGACGATTCTACAGTTACGGACATTACGCAAACACCTAATATTATAGTACTGAAGGTAGATACCTTTAATGATGAGAACCAGGATGGGATATTTCAGGCAGGTGAAACCATAGGCTACGCCTTTACGGTAACTAATACAGGAAATGTAACCTTAACTAATATCACGGTCACCGATCCATTGGTTACAGTTACAGGCGGTCCGTTAGCAAGTTTAGCACCGGGCGCGTCGGACAGTGAAACATTCACAGCAAGTTATACCATAACACAAGATGATATAGACGCCGGTAGTTTCAGTAACACCGCTACGGTGAGTGCTGAAGATCCTGACGGGGAAACCATAATAACAAAATCAGATGATCCGGATAACCCATCAGACGATGATTCGGACGATGATGGCAATCCAGACGATCCTACAGTTACCGACCTTACTCAATCACCAAATATTACGGTACTAAAAGTAGACACGTTTAATGACGAGAACGAAGACGGGATATTCCAGGCAGGTGAAACTATAGGCTACGCCTTTACGGTAACCAATACAGGAAATGTAACCCTAACGAATATTACGGTCACCGATCCATTGGTTACAGTAACCGGAGGTCCTTTAGCAAGTTTAGCACCGGGCGCGTCGGACAGTGAAACATTCACAGCAAGTTATACCATAACACAAGATGATATAAATGCCGGTAGTTTCATTAATACAGCTTTTGTTACTGCTGAAGATCCAAATGAAGATGAGATAACAACATTATCAGATGATCCTGATGATCCAACGGATAATGACTCGGACGGAGATGGTAATCCCGATGATCCAACAGTAACAGATATTCTGTCAGTACCAGCAATAGATGCAGTTGACGATACAATAAATGTAAGTTCAACAGACGGAACAACAGGAGTAGTAGTACCAGATTTCAATGTATTAAACAATGATACGTTGGATGGGGATGTTGTTGATCCGGCAGATGTTACTTTAACGTCTACGCCAACAGGACCATTAACAATCAATAGTGATGGTACTGTAAGTATTGCACCAGATACAGATCCGGGTACGTATACGATTGAGTATACTATTTGCGAGATTGCCGATCCGGATAATTGTGATACAGCCACAGTTACGATTACTGTAGATCCTATTACGGCTATAGATGCAGTTGATGATACCACAAGTGTAAGTGCTACGGATGGGTCAAATGGTGGAGAAATACCAGATTTTAATGTTTTAAACAATGATACGTTGGATGGAGATGTTGTTGATCCGGCGGATGTAACGATAACTTCAACACCAACCGGACCGTTAACAGTTAATAGCGATGGTACTGTAAGTATAGCACCAGATACCGATCCGGGTACGTATACCATAGAATATACTATTTGCGAGATTGCCAATCCGGATAATTGTGATACCGCAACCGTTACTATAACGGTAGATGCTACTCCAGCCATAGATGCTGTTGATGACACTACCAATGTAAGTGCTACAGACGGTTTAGGTGGCGGAGAAATACCCAATTTCAATGTATTAAACAACGATACCTTGAATGGAGTGGCTGTTAATCCGGCGGATGTTACTTTAACGTCTACGCCAACAGGACCATTAACAATCAATAGTGATGGTACTGTAAGCATTACACCAGATACAGATCCGGGTACGTATACGATTGAGTATACGATTTGTGAGAATGCCAATCCGGATAATTGTGATACAGCAACAGTTACGATTGTTATAGACGCTATCATGGTCATAGATGCGGTAGATGATACGACCGGTGTAAGCGCTGCCGAAGGATCAAATGGGGGAGTAATACCCAACTTCAATGTGTTAAATAATGATACCTTAGATGGTATTCTACTTAATCTGGCGGATGTTACTTTAACGTCTACGCCAACCGGACCATTAACAATCAATAGTGATGGTACTGTAAGTATAGCACCAGATACCGATCCAGGCACCTATACAATAGAATATACTATTTGTGAGTTAGCCAATCCTTCCAATTGTGATACGGCTACGGTAACAGTAGTGGTTCGATCGTTTGCTAATATCACACTATTAAAGGTAGATACCTTTAATGATGAGAATGGTGATGGATATGCGCAGGTTGGAGAGACCATAAGCTATGTGTTTACAGTGACCAATAATGGGGAAATACCTTTGGGGAATATTACAATAACAGACCCATTAGTTACAGTCTCTGGTGGCCCACTTCAAAGTTTGGAACCTGGAGAATCCGATAGTACTACATTTACTGCTACTTATACTATTACTCAGGCAGATATAGATAATGGATCTTTTAGTAACTCAGCTTTGGTCAATGCTTTTATACCCGATAATGGACCTATAGGAAGCTTGTCTGATGACCCGGATAATCCAACAGATATTGATTCGGATGGGGACGGCAATCCAGATGATCCTACCGTTACGGATTTTCCTATGCAACCAAATGTTATCGATGCAGTTAATGATGATCTAAGTGGAAGCCCTGTAGACGGGGATACGGGAGGTGTTATTGCCAATTTCAATGTTCTTGACAATGATTCATTGAATAATGAAAGCGTAGACCTTTCTCTTGTGACCTTGACCTCAATACCGACAGGACCACTAACAATTAATGCGGATGGTACTGTGAGTGTAGCTCCAGGAACTGCTCCAGGCACCTACACGATTAATTATACAATTTGTGAGATTGCTAATCCTGAAAACTGTGATACGGCAACCGTTACGATACTGGTAGGGACACCTCTGGTGATCGATGCAGTAGATGATGATTTACGAGATAATACTGTAGACGGTGTTTCAGGAGGCGTTATATCCGATTTCAATGTATTGGATAACGATACTTTGGATGGAGCTGCTGTTGATTTAACATTGGTTACTTTAACATCGAATCCTACAGGCCCCCTTACAATTAATGAAGATGGTACAGTTACTGTTGCACCAGATACTTCTCCTGGCACATATATTATAGAATATACTATTTGTGAGATCGCAAATCCAACGAATTGTGATACCGCTATGGTTATAGTTGAAGTGGTTGGTCCAAATTTAATAGACGCGGTAGATGACGACTTTAGAGGTATTTTTGTAGATGGTAATCTAGGTGGCGTGGTAACAGACAGTAACGTGTTAGACAACGATACCCTGAATGGTTTATCCGTAAATCCGGCAGATGTCACTATAACTTCCACACCAACTGGCCCATTGACAGTCAATTCTGATGGTACGGTGAGTGTAGCTCCGGGCACTTCGCCGGGTACCTACACAATCGATTACACCATTTGTGAAAATGCCGATACTACCAATTGTGATACCGCTACTGTAACTGTATTGGTCTCTGAAGATCCCGGACCATTTAAGATAGAAGTTAACCAAATGGTAACTCCTAACAATGATGGTAGAAACGATTTTCTGTTTATTCGCGATGTTGATTTCGCTAAGAACAATTCAATGAGGATTTACAACCGATGGGGTGTTCCCGTATATGAAGGCTTAAATTACAATAACCAGAACAATGTATTCGATGGTCGGTCTAGAGGAAGATCTACATTGAGTGTTGAGGATTATTTACCAGCAGGTATTTATTTCTATATATTTGAATATGACTTAAACCAGAAAAGAGTTACCGACAGTGGGTACCTCTATTTGAGTAAATAATAGATGATAAAGAATATGATTAAGTATAAAGTTCTTTTAGTTTTCTTGTTTATTGGTGCAACCCTAAGTGTACAAGGGCAACAAGATGCCCAGTATACTCAGTATATGTATAACACCATGAGTGTTAATCCTGCGTATGCAGGTTCCAGGGGTCAGCTTAGTATAGCAGCGTTGTATAGGTCCCAGTGGGTAGGGTTAGATGGTGCTCCGAAAACACAAACCCTTAATTTACATTCCCCAATTAGGAATAGTCGATTGGGGTATGGGATTTCTATTGTCAATGACAATATTGGGAATGGGGTAGTACAGGAAACCTATTTTGATGCTGCTATTTCATATACCATTGATGTATCTCAGACCGCCAAACTGTCTTTTGGCCTAAAAGCTGGAGGAAATTTATTAAACCTCGATTTTGAACAGTTAAGAAATTTTGATCAGGAACCTATTAATGACGGAGCAGACATTACCAATAATTTTTCTCCAAACTTTGGTTTCGGAGTATATTATCATACAAACCGCTTTTATTTGGGGCTGTCTGCACCTAACATGCTCGAAACAGATTATTTTGATAACTCCCAGAGGACAGCCAATTCGGTGCAGTTTCAGTCAACAGAACGCCTGAATTTTTATTTGATAACAGGATATGTATTTGACCTCAATTACAATTTAAAGTTTAAGCCGGCATTTTTGATGAAAGCAGTTGGTGGAGCTCCATTACAACTCGACTTTTCTGGCACCTTCTTGATGAATGATAAATTCTCATTTGGAGCAGCCTATAGATGGGATGCTGCTGCCAGCGCGTTGGTTGGATTTCAAATTTCTGAACAATTAATGATTGGATTGGCATATGACAAAGAGATCACAGAATTAGGGGGTTCACGGTTTAATGATGGTTCTTTTGAGTTCTTATTAAGATTTGAACTGGTACGTTCGTTCCGGGGATTAGTATCACCTAGATTCTTTTAAAAATGGATTACATGACAAAGCGCTTATTTATAGTAGGTATCTTCTTGTTCTCGGTCCTTGGTAGTGTAACTGCCCAGAGCAAACCTGAAAAGAAGAAAGAAAAATATTCTTATTCCTTATATACAAAGGTGTATCAGAAGCGATTAGTGGAGAATCCTAAAAAAGTAAAGGATTCAGTCTTATTGAAGCTGGCAAATTCTTATTATTTAATTTCCGACTATAAAAATGCCGCCAAGGTTTATGGAATATTAGATGAAAGAGCATTTAAATTTCCGATAGAGCTCAATTTTAGGTACGGTCAAAGTCTAAGAGCTATTGGAGAAGAAGAGCTCGCAAAAGAAAAGCTAGCTACTTTTTATAGTGAATCACAATCTAATGCTTTAGTGCAAAGTACGAGGGTATACAAATTAAAAAACCTAAACGAGTATTTTTCAAATCCTAAAGACAGTATTAATCTTCAAGGGTTTTCCGACTTTGCGCCTGCTTTTTATAAACAAGGACTCATTTTTTCTTCCGATCGTGATACTGGAAACTTACAAAGATACCGTCATAGTGGCACCAATAAGGACTTTTTAGACCTGTATCAGTTTAAGTATGATGATGATTCGCTCGGAATTATATCAAAAGTAAATTTTCTTGGAAATGGTTTTACAACTCGTGGGGCTGAATCAACTACCATTAAGGTAGATGAATCTACAGCAACATTTACCAAGGATGGTAAGACGATGTACTTTACAGCTACCAATTTTAAGAACGGAGATCATATAAAGGACAACAGTAATATTGTACGGCTAAAAATATATAAAGCTGTTTTAGAGGCAGAAGGCTGGCGTATTGTGGACGATTCCTGGTATAGAAATGAGAGTGGAGATCAGGCTTTTAATACAGATGGTCACTCTTTTTCAAATCCTGCGTTAAGTCCAGATGATTCCAAACTTTACTTTTCATCTGATATGCCTGGAACAATGGGGTTATCGGACATTTTTGTTATTAATATTAATGAAAATGGGATTTATGATGAGGTAAGAAATTTAGGAGATAAGATAAATACACAATTCAGGGAAAGTTTTCCTTTTGTAAGCGCCGAAGGCCGTCTATATTTCTCTTCTGACCGAATTGAAGGTAAAGGAAAACTGGATGTTTACGCTGTTGAACTTAATAGTAGTGGATTGGTATCTGTGAAACCTGAAAATTTGGGAGCGCCAATAAATGGCGAAAGCGATGATTTTACATTCATTTATGATAGTGATAAGGAATATGGTTTTTTTGCCTCAAATAGGAAAAAGACCTATGAAAACAATAGAGGGAAATCCAAGGAGTATGAGGATGATAATATTTATGCCTTCACTGCTGAATGTATCAACCCTAAGATCTTAACAGGGATCGTTTATGATAGAGAAACAGAGCTTCCACTTTCAGGAGCTACCATTAATATAATAGATGATACTAATGATATTGTTGTTTCTGTAATCACAGATGAAAAAGGGACGTATAGTGTATCGATAGATCGTACAAAAAACAATTTTGTAAGAGCTTCCAGGGAAGGTTATAGGCCCGGTGAGGAGTATTTAATAATAGCACCATGCGAATTACGTGCTGTGGACGTATACCTGGAGCCCGATTGTGTTTCAGCAAGTACCGATTTAGCGAAGTTATTAGGCTTGGACCCAACTATCTTTTTTGATTTTGACGAATCAGTGATTAAAAATGATTATAAGGATGAATTAGATATTATTGTTGCTGCAATGGAACTGTATCCTAGTTTAAAAATAAAAGTAAACTCACATACTGATAGTAGAGGTGATAACGACACCTACAATCAACCGCTTTCTGAACGCAGAGCAAAATCAACCGTTGATTATATTGTATCTAGTGGTATCGACAGGTCTCGCTTGAAATATGAGGGCTTTGGTGAAACCGTACTTGTAAACAATTGCGAGGATGGTGTTAGATGCTCCAGAGATGCCCATCAGAAAAACAGGCGCTCAGAATTCATTATTGACTGTGAAGAAGGCGAGCGGTGCTGTTATTAATAGCATTTAAATAAAAAGAAAAATTTTAAAGGGTCAATTTCATGAAATTGACCCTTTTTTAGTGATTTTAAGCGATTTCACTTCATCAAAGTTTGCCTTCACCAATAGTTTTAGTGGTTATACAACATAATTTTATCCGTCAGGGGTTAATGGGGTATTTTTGATATAATTGGTTATCTGATATAGCTTTATGAGCAATGTCAGATATAAATCTATAGTCCCCAATGAAGTTCTTACAACTGTTAAGAAACTTAGGAATCATGAGCTGTTTAGCACTATGTAGTGTTGTAAACGGACAGGATACCGTATGGACTGAAGATTTTTCGACCTACCCCAATGGAATTATCTCAGGTGCTGGAACGGGTGCTTCGCCTGCAGCATGGAACTCACAAACGGGAGCCCCGGTAAACGGTGGACTCATATTAGCTTCCAATACCAGAGGTGTTGCCTCTTCAACCCTGGCTAATCCGGTAATTTGGGTAACCAATCCTATAGATATTTCGGCCTATATCAATGTAGCTTTTAGTGTTGATACAGGTGCTTTCGATACGAACCAATTCGAAAACTCTGGTGGAAGTCAGGATAATTTTGCTTTAGAATATAGAATAAACGGTGTAGGCGCCTGGACACAGGTCTTTAGTAGATCTGGTTCAACATCCCAACCGGTTAACCCATCTTATACCGTTGGGAGTCTAGCTGGTAATACGATAGAACTTAGGGCTACCTTCCACAATACCGCAGCAAATGAAAATTATACGATAGACAATGTTCTGGTAACAGGTTTCCCAACAACACCAAATGAACCGCCCGTACTTGTAGCTACCGGAGATCAACAGTACTGCCCAGGTACATTTATGCCGGTAGTTGAAGCCATTAGCATTACAGATCCGGATGATACCACCGCTTTTGCAGTGTCCATTCAGATCTCTTCAGGATATATCAATGGAGAAGATCTCCTCACCTTAACAGGTACACATCCCAGTATAACCCCAACCTGGAGTACTGTAGAAGGGAAACTAACATTAACAGGACCTGCTACACTTGCCGAGTTTGAAGCAGCTGTTAGTGGTGTGGACTATTCCAGTAGTGCACCAAATCCAACAGGATCACGAGGTTTTTCAATTACCGTGGGCGACGCCAACTACCTGCCACCAACAGACCATTTTTACGAATTTATTGCAGTACCTGGAATTACCTGGACGGCAGCAAATGCAGCCGCTTCCGCACGAACGTATTACGGATTACAAGGGTATTTAGCCACCTTAACTTCTCAGGTAGAGGCAGATTTTTCTGGTTCTCAGGCCTTGGGAGTTGGCTGGATTGGGGCTACCGATGATACCACTGAAGGAGATTGGCAATGGGTTACGGGTCCTGAGGCCGGTACTTCTTTCTGGAGTGGCGGTGTAGGTGGCACAGAACTCACCTATGCATTCTGGAATGCCAATGAACCCAATGATTATCCGGACGGACCTGTAACACCGGGAGAGGAGAATTTTGCCCATATTACAGATCCATCGGTAACTACACAACCAGGATCATGGAACGACCTACCCAACGCCGGGGGAGGTGGCGCCTATGCGCCGCAAGGGTATGTAGTGGAATATGGAGGTACACCTGGAGATCCGGTTTTAAGTGTTTCTGACAATACTCTTATTACAATGGACAATGTTGCCCCCACGGCTAGTAACCCCGTTGCTGTTAACGTAAATTGTAGTAGTGAAGTGCCAGCGCCAGATATCTTAGTGGTTACCGATGAAGCCGATAATTGCACCACAACTCCCACAGTCGCTTTTGTAAACGATGTGACCGATGGGGGAAGCAACCCTGAAACCATTACCAGAACGTATAGCATTACAGATGATGCAGGCAACAGTACCAACGTTACACAAATCATTACTGTAAGTCCTTTTATTATTACTACGCAACCAGTAGATCAGCTAGTATTTGCAGGTAATACCGGTAATTTTACAGTGGTTGCTGCCAATGTGGATACCTATCAGTGGCAGGTAAGCACAAATGGTGGAGGTAGCTATGCAAACATAACTGATGGTGTAGAATATACCGGTACTACAACAGCCACTCTTTCTGTTCTTAGTCCAGGGATTGATAAAAATGGCTTTTTATACCGGGTGATGGTTTCCACTGCCGCCTCAGCATGTCCAATTTTAACTTCCAATTCTGCGATACTAACCATGAAGGTTTCTTCCGTAGTTACGAACAGAAAAGTCACTTATAGGGTGAATAAAAACTAAAGTTTTCTTAAGTCATAATCACTACTTCTTACCTCTTGGTAAAACCTGCTATTAGTAGGTTGATCGACCAACGGATCACCTACAATTTGTAAGTTTTTTTGGATGTTACCTCAATAATGGGTGCCTAGACAATGCATTTTATCGGATACACAACATTCTTTTATATACGGCCTTCTCAAGCCTTAGTTTTACAAAGAATCATATGCAGTAAGAATTCATGAAAAATTATCAACTTCTTAGGATATTGATACTAGTGATCTTCTTTGGCCAGGGAATACTTTCCTATGGCCAGGATACATTTCGCGATAATTTTAGTAGTGCATCCTATTCTAACAACGACGGCACCATGACATTCTCAGCGGATTGGCAGGAATCTGGTGATGATAATAGTTCAACCGCAGGTCGTATTCAAATCAATTCTTCTCAACTGCGTTTTCAAAACATAGATGGAAGAAGTATTATCCGGGCACTAAATCTAGCCGGGGGTAGTGGGTTTACTTTAACCATGAACTATAATAGGACTAACGGAGACGAAACGGTATTAGTCCGGTTATGGGACGGTACTAGTTGGAATACTAGAGCTACGTTGGCGGGAGGAGGACCGGGAACAGTTAGTTATTCATTGGCAGCCAACGAAATGTCCGCTGCTTCTCAAATTCAATTTATTACTGGAAGTGGCAACTGGGGTAGTAGTGAGACCATGTTCGTAGATAATGTGCAGTTTTCCGGTAATTTGCCCCCTAGTATTCTTATTGATGATGTGGCAGTAAACGAAAATGACGGAACCGCTACTTTTACAGTGTTATTGACTAAAGCAGTGGCCGGTGGATTTACAGTAGATTATGCCACCAGCGATGGCACGGCCTTGGCAGGAAGTGACTATACAGCAACAAGTGGTACGCTTAGTTTCACAGGTACAGCAGGGGAAACGAAAACCATCGTGGTATCCCTTGTGGATGATGCGGTACCTGAATTTGCGGATGAGACCTTTAACGTTGACCTTAGTAATATTAGTAACCCCGCCGTATTAATAGCAGATAACCAGGGGGTAGGAACTATCATTGACGATGAATACCTTTTTAATACCCCATTGGTACTTAAACACGAATTTGATGGCTATGTAGATTATTCAACGACCGGGGGAAGTTTACGGACGCAACCGAACGGAGTAGATCCTTGTGCTATTACTACCTCATCTAGCAATACGCTTACCTCACCCGTACCAGTGACAGCTAATATTGAACAGGCTATTTTATACTGGGCACATTCGGGGGCTACCCCTGATACCCAGGTCACCTTTGATGGAAATACGGTTAATGCAGAGTTTGTATATGGTACTTCCTTAGGAGGACGAACCTATTATGAAGGAGTGAGCGATGTAACGGCTATTGTAGCTGCTGCACCTAATCTTTCAACTTATAATTTTACGTTTACGGGCCTTACTGTAGACAACACTGGTGCATACTGTGGTTCAACGGTGATGGGAGGCTGGACATTAATGGTTTTTTACAATGATGCAAGTTTACCAGCATCTACGATTAATGTATACGAAGGATTTAGTGCAGAACAGTATTCTTCCACAGCTTATTCACTTGGAGGTTTTTTTGCCATTGGTGCTACAGGGGCCAAAACTTCTGTTCTTTCGTGGGAGGGTGATCAGAGTCTAAGCAACAGTGAGTTACTTACTGTAACTACTGGTGCGGGTACCAATAAACTCGTGGGTGATGGTGATAATAACGGAACAACCACAAATAACCCCTTTAACTCAACAATTTTTGATAATACCGCTCTACCTGTGGTAAATAATGCCACTTCGTATGGATTAGATCTGGACACCTATGATGTCTCACCGTATGTAACCCCTGGGGAAACTTCCGTAACCACTACAGTGCAATCAGGTCAGGATTGGGTAATTGTTAATGCAGTTGCCTTAAAAGTACCATCTAATTTGGTGACAGGAACTGTATTTGAAGATGTCAACTATGGAGGGGGCACAGGGAGGAATTTGGCTTCAGCATCCGGGACACCAATACCGGGAGCAACAATGGAATTATATGATTTAGGTGGTACTCTGGTCCAAACTGCAACAACTAATGCCAGTGGCAGGTACGTGTTCGCAGGAATGCAAAACGGTACCTACACTATTCGTGCAGTAAACAACACAGTGCGGTCTACTCGGCCCGGGGGCAGTGCCTGTAGTAGCTGTATTCCTGTACAGACCTATAAAACAGATTATGTAGCAAGTGTTTTAGTAGAAGACTTCAATTCGGTGGGAGGAGAAGACCCTTCAGCTACCGACCCAGCTGCTGGGAACCTTTCCGGCGCACAATCTATTTCATCTCTGGCAATTGTTAGTGAAGGGGTTGCAGGGATGGACTTTGGCTTTAATTTCAATGCCATCGTCAATACCAATGATACAGGACAGGGGTCTTTGGATCAGTTTATCATTAATTCTAATGCGCTGGGAGAAGCAGGTCTCGATATTGTGGCCAATGCAATTTTTAACCCGGCCGCAGGGGAAGATACCTCTGTCTTTATGATCCCCCCTACTGGAGATGTTCTGGGCAGGCCGGCAGATGGGAATTATAACGGAAATTATTTTGAAATTGATATCCCGAATCCTGTTACGCTCACAACCATTACCGGCAGTAATACGCACCTCGATGGGCGCACCCAGACCGCCTATACTGGCAATACAAATATAGGAACTGTTGGGGCAGGTGGAAGTACTGTGGGTGTCAATGGTTCAGTATTACCTACCTATGAATTACCTGAGATACAGCTTTATAAAAATCAGGGTGATGTACTCAGGACCCAAGGATCAGCTGTTGAGATACGAAGTATGGCCATTTATGCTAATACTAATTCGGCAATAATCATAGAAAATGGTGATGTAATGATCTCATCTATGCTACTGGGAGTAGACGCAAGCGGTACTAATGGGGGTAATATAGATTATGGAATCTCTATGACCAATGGAGCTTCACAAATAGACGGTAATTATATAGCAACCAATACAGTAGCCGGAATTTTGGTAACAGGGGGAACGTCTGCCCTGGTACAAAATAACCATATCAATAACAACGGAACCGCTGCGTGTACAGATAATATTACCATAACGGGCGGATCTGGAGTCATCATCAATCAAAACTTCATAGAATTTTCGGGGGCTATGGGAATCGATGGCAATGGAATCGCCGGGGGTGTTACCATCACAGAAAATTCGATTACAACAGCAGGTCAGGATGGAGGTAATTGTAGTGGAGAAGTTGAGAATGCTGGGATACGCTTGGAAGGGAGCAATTCATCTATCACAAGTAATATAATCTACCAGAACGGAGGAGCAGGGATTGTTTTAGGGGGTGGAAATACCTCTGGTAATTTTATCTCTCAAAATTCTATCTATGCCAACGGTACAGATGGAGACGCATTGGGTATCGATATTGACCAGGCCGATGGAATGGGAGATGGGGTTACCCTAAATGATACGGGGGATGCTGATACAGGCCCTAATGGAGGAGTAAATTTCCCTATCATTACAACGGCATACTTAGAAGGCTCCTTATTAATACTAAAAGGATGGTCGCGCCCTGGTGCAACAGTCGAAGTATTTTTGACCGATATAAATGAGGGAACAGCCACTGCAGGAGATAATGAATTGGGCTTAACAACCGACTATGGAGAAGGTCAGATATACCTGGGATCTGCTGTTGAAGGTAGCGCTAGTGACCTCGATGCAGGTACATCGGTCTACACAGATGCAGATGGGAATACAGATAACACCAATGAATTTCACTTACAAGTACCGTATTCACATAGCTTAAACGTTGGCTTCAAGGTAACAGCAACCGCAACAATTGGGACTACTACTTCCGAATTTTCACCCATTAGTATTATTAAGATTAGGACCATAATTACTAACAGAAGGATTACCTACAGAGTTAATAATTAGGTGTTCGATTTTCATCACTTTTACTATGATTTTTGAAGATTTTTCCTACGTGATGTCCTTCGGTAAACGTTGCTATTATTGCGATGATCGACCAACGAAACCTTAGGATTATTATGGTTTTTTTTAACGAATACCTCAATTATCGATATCTAGACAGTGCATTTCAACGAGTACACAACAATTATTTTCCTAGGGGGAGGTTCGGATTAAATTTGTTAGTTGTTATAATAAGGTAAGGCGAAACAGATTCATCCGCCAACCAAAAGTGAATGATTATAAAAGGAATAGGAATTGATTGAAAATAGCAACTAGTTTTTAACAATTTCCTTGACATAATATATAGCCGAACCAAATTGAAGAATAGAAAGAACATATATAAATTATTAACCATGGATAAGAAGATCCTACTGCTACTTATGTTTCTGGTATCAGGATTTGCTTTCTCACAGACGACTGTCACGCTACAGGATCAATGTAATTGTGAAGTCCTGAGTGGAACAGCAGTAACATCCCCAGGGATGACCACACCAAGTGGGGCCGATACAGGAGATATCTACGTTAATACAAATACGGGCATTATTTATTTTTGGGATGGTGATTCCTGGGAGTTAACTTCTTCTGATGATCAGCAGCTTCAGAACTTTAGCTTTAATTCCGGAACCAATCTCTTGTCATTGGATATAGAAGATGGTAACACCGTTAATGTAGACCTTTCGGCACTAAGTAATGCCGGAACAGATGACCAGGTTATTTCACTTGCCGGGAACATCCTAACCCTAGAAAATGGCGGAACAGTAGATCTAACCCCTTATTTAGATAATACAGATGATCAGACGATTACCAATTTCAGTATCGATGCTGGTAATATTTTGACCCTTACTTTAGAAAATGGTAATACCCAGACTGTAGATCTTTCAGCATTAAGTAATGCCGGAACAGATGATCAGGCTATTTCTATTGCCGGGAATATCCTTACGCTTGAAGATGGGGGAACAGTAGATCTAACCCCTTATTTAGATAATACAGATGATCAGACGATTACCAATTTCAGTATCGATGCTGGTAATATTTTGACCCTTACTTTAGAAAATGGTAATACCCAGACTGTAGATCTTTCAGCATTAAGTAATGCCGGAACAGATGATCAGGCTATTTCTATTGCCGGGAATATCCTTACGCTTGAAGATGGGGGAACAGTAGATCTAACCCCTTATTTAGACAATACTGACGATCAAACGATTACCAATTTCAGTATCGATGCCGGTAATATTTTGACCCTTACTTTAGAAAATGGAAATACCCAGACTGTAGATCTTTCAGGTTTAGTAGGAACTGATGATCAGACAGCTGCTGAGGTAACATATGACAATACCACCTCTGGTTTAACGGCCA
>Ga0316204_10004099_pt1 | contig 27111 bp, 27 predicted proteins | sample 6monrhotite_MG_2_FD_205661 | JGI IMG/M metagenome (GOLD analysis project Ga0316204, IMG submission 205661) | Microbial mat bacterial communities from mineral coupon in-situ incubated in ocean water Damariscotta River, Maine, United States -... | ecosystem: Environmental > Aquatic > Marine >...
AGATTAACTCTATTGTAGAAGAGAAGTTGAAATTGGCTCTCCCGCTTTTATCTATGGCGGCTAGTAGGTTTAAGCAAGAAGGTCTAAATCGAATAGAGGCGGTAATACAAGAGGAGTTTACTTCTATACACCCTTCAGTTAAATGGAGGTTCGAGAAGGCTGCTCAAAAGTATATTGATGGAATTGATGTAGGGGAAAAGGTAGAGCTTACAGACTTGATTTTTAATGAAGTTTATCCGCTCTATGGTCAAATGGATATTCGTAGTTCATCAGTGCTAAGAAATGATGCAGTAATTGCTGATTTGAGTGCTCAGTTAAAATCCGTAAAAAAAGTATTAAAGCATGCAATTGAGGAGGAGCCATTACCTGCTTATGAAGAAATGGTGTTTAGAGTAGATAGTTATTTAAGTGAATTTAAAAATGGTTTGGTAGAAGGGAGTGAACAACGAGTGCTTTCTTTTTTAAAATCTGACATCTACCCTATATTCGATCATCTTCAACAAATTAATTCTTCCATTAAAAAAGAGGTGAAAACATATAAGGCGCTGTTAAATCCGGATACGCATATGATCTACGATCGTAGAAGAGCCTTCGATGAAAGTGTAAATAGGGTAAATGGTTTGTTGGCTGAGATAGTCGATGAAAAGCAAAAAACTGCTCAAAAGATGTTTCCACATTATTTTGAACGATACAAAACGGATGGCTTGGAATACAACATTTACATTGGTCAATCAATCTCAGAGACACGAAAATTCAACTCTATTTATCTGAGAAACCTTCAAATCTGGCAATTAAATACGCTCTGTGAAATGGAACATGAACTCCATCGTTTGAGAAAAGAGCTTCCAATGCCCTTAGAAGTTGCTTCTTTGCTTTTGGTGCACAATGCTTCTTTGTCAATTAATTTTAGAATTGATGAAAAACGATTTGATGTTGAAGGGGCATATAATGCCCGTTATGAAATCATTAAGAAAAGAGTAGATAAGGCACATATTAAAGGAACTAATGAGCGAATTACCTCTCCTGGCAAAATTGTGATTGTGTATACCAATAAAGAAGACGCTGCAGCATATTTGCAGCACATTAAATACCTGGAAACAAAAGCTTATGTTCTTCCAAATACTATTGAAGATTTAGAATTAGAAGACCTGCAAGGAGTTACTGGCTTAAAAGCATTGAGAGTTACTGTAGATTATTCTCTAGCAGAGAAGAATCTTAATATCGATGAATTGATTCAAGGAATTGAAGCAAAATAGAATAGTATGAAATCTATAAATATGTTCTTGAAGTATTTTTTGTATTATGGAATCTTCTTTGGAGTATTCGTTAGCTTGTTTGCTTTTTCAGAAGGTAGGGACTTTTTGAGTTGGAGGGTAGTTATTAAATCACTTTTATTTGGATTGAGTATGGGGATTTTTAAAGTGGTTTATAAGTGGAGGGTCTCCACAAAATGACTTTTTCTCCTTATTGAAATACTAGTCCAAGTTTAATTTCAAATTCATCAGCGATTGCTTTTTCTTTTAATCGAGTTAGAAAGCTCGGAGAGTTGTGGTAAATTCCAAATTTAGTACGATCAATAATTACCTTTCCCTTAATTGTGATTAGACCTTCAGATCTGTCAACTTGCAGTTTGACTATAATTTCTTGAGTTTGACCAATAATGGTCATTTTCCCCTTTGCATCAATCGCCGAATTATTAATCAATGCTTTATCAATTAAGGAAAATGTAGCAGTTAAATACTTCTCTACATTGAAAAAATCTTCAGCTTTTAAATGTTTTTCTAAGTCTTTATTTTCAGCAGTGAGACTAAGCATGTTAACCTCAACCTCCGCATCAATAATTTGACTATCCATAATTGTTATTGAGCCAGAATTAAAAGCTAGATTTCCAGAATAAGAACCTGTAACAGTACTTCTGGCAGTCCATTTAAGCGTGCTTTTTTTGAGGTCAATAGATTTTTGTTCTTGCCCGTTTAAGTTAATGTAAGAGACTAGAATCAATAAGATATACAATGTTCTCATATTGTTAAATGTAAACTTTTTCAAGTAGAACTAATCCAGGTAAAGATCACTATTTTAGCAGTCGATTTACACTAAAAATAAAATTCCTTTCATTGTTTTCTAGAAAGGATAATTTGGTTAAATTTGCCGTCCCGTAAATCAAAGCATACCAAAATGGCGAAGAAAGGAAAAGGTAATCGAATTCAAGTAATCTTAGAGTGCACTGAGCATAAAGATAGCGGAATGCATGGTACTTCTAGATACATTACCACCAAAAATAGAAAGAATACTCCTGATAGAATGGAGATTAAAAAATACAACCCGATTTTGAAAAAAATGACGGTTCATAAAGAAATCAAGTAAAACATTAAGTCATGGCTAAGAAAACCGTAGCATCACTTCAAAAAGGAGCTGGAAAGGCATTTACCAAAGTAATCAAGATGGTGAAGTCTGAAAAAACTAATTCTTACTCATTCAAGGAAGAAATCGTTCCTAATGAGCAAGTAAAAGACTTTTTTGATAAAAAGTAATTTTAAGAAATTAATAGGTTAATGGGCTTCTTTCATTTTGAGAGAAGCCTTTTTTATTCGTAAAAATGGGATTATTCAATATATTTTCTAAGGAGAAGAAAGAAGTTCTTGACGAAGGCCTTAGTAAAACAAAGGAGAGCTTTTTTGGCAAACTCAGTAGAGCAGTTGCAGGAAAAAGCAAAGTAGATGATGAGGTTTTAGATAACCTAGAAGAAGTATTAATTTCTTCTGATGTAGGAGTAGATACTACCCTTAAAATTATTGGTAGAATTGAAGAAAGAGTTGCGAAAGATAAATACGTAACTACTGCAGAGTTGAATGGTATTTTAAGAGCTGAAGTGGTAGAATTGTTAGAAGAGAACAATACTACTGACTACAATACATTTACATTACCTGAAGGAAAGAAACCATACGTAATAATGGTGGTAGGAGTTAATGGAGTAGGAAAAACTACTACTATAGGGAAATTGGCTCATCAGTTCAAAAAGATCAATAAAAAAGTAGTTCTCGGAGCATCAGATACTTTTAGAGCAGCAGCAGTTGATCAATTGATAATATGGGCAGAAAGAGTAGGTGTACCAATTGTTAGTCAGGGAATGAATGCAGATCCTGCTTCCGTAGCATTTGATACTTTGCAGTCTGCCGTTTCTACTGAAGCAGATGTAGCCATTATTGATACAGCAGGGCGTTTGCACAACAAGGTGAATTTGATGAATGAGCTGACCAAAATTAAACGAGTAATGCAAAAGGTAGTACCAGATGCTCCTCATGAAATATTATTGGTACTTGATGGCTCTACAGGTCAAAATGCTTTTGAACAAGCCAAGCAATTTACAGCATCTACTGAGGTTAATGCTTTGGCATTGACAAAGCTAGATGGAACTGCCAAAGGAGGTGTAGTAATTGGAATCTCAGATCAATTCAAAATTCCTGTGAAATACATTGGTGTAGGAGAAGGAATGGATCATTTGCAGGTATTCAACCGCAAAGAATTTGTGGATAGCCTCTTTAACGACTAACAAATGAAGACAAAAACCCTTCGCAAGAATAAAGTCAATGTAGTAACATTAGGCTGTTCCAAGAATATTTTCGACTCGGAAGTAATGATGAGTCAATTGAAAGCAAATAGCTTTGAGGTTGAACACGAGAGTAAGCAAGAAGATGCTGAAATCGTAATCATCAATACCTGTGGATTTATCGATAATGCGAAACAAGAATCGATTGATACTATTTTGGGATATGCTGATGCAAAGGCTGAGGGTAAGGTAGATAAGGTGTATGTTACAGGTTGTTTGTCGGAAAGATATAGAGATGAGTTAGAAGCAGAGATTCCTAATGTAGATGCCTTTTTTGGAACAAGAGAGTTGCCTCGTTTATTGAAAACGCTAAAGGCAGATTATAAAAAAGAATTGATTGGAGAACGATTAATTACTACTCCTAATCACTATGCTTATTTCAAAATTGCTGAAGGTTGTGATCGCCCTTGTTCTTTCTGTGCCATTCCTTTAATGAGAGGAAAGCACGTCAGTACCCCAATTGAAGAGCTTGAAAGAAATGCAAAACAATTGGCTGCTCAAGGAGTAAAAGAATTGATTTTAATTGCACAAGATTTAACCTATTATGGTTTGGACCTCTATAAAAAGAGAAACCTAGCTGAATTGTTGAATCGATTGGCCGATGTTGAAGGGATAGAATGGATTCGTTTACATTATGCTTTTCCATCTGGTTTTCCAATGGATGTATTAGATGTAATGCGAGAACGAGATAATATTTGCAATTACATAGATATTCCTTTACAGCACATTAGCGATAATATGTTGAAATCCATGCGTAGAGGAACAACAATGGCAAAAACCAATGCTTTAATTAAAGAATTTAGAGCAGCAGTTCCAGATATGGCAATTCGTACTACTCTAATTGCGGGTTACCCTGGAGAAACAGAAGAAGATTTTGCTGAAATGGAGGCTTGGGTTAAAGAAATGCGTTTCGATCGGTTGGGAATATTTACTTATTCGCACGAAGAAAATACACATGCTTATAACTTAACTGACGATGTTCCAGATGAGGTTAAAGAAGAGAGAGCGAATCGAATAATGGACATTCAGAGTGACATTTCTTTTCAATTGAATCAAGAAAAAGTAGGAAAGACATACAGGGTATTGTTCGATAGAGTTGAGGGAGATTATTTTGTAGGAAGAACGGAATTTGATTCTCCTGAGGTAGACAATGAAGTATTGGTACCAAAATCGCAATTTGTGAGAATTGGGGATTTTGCAAATGTTAAGATTCTAAGAGCGGAGCATTTTGATCTTTTTGGCGAACTTGCAGGCCAATAATGGAAACAGATTGTATTCACTTTAAGGAGACTGGTTACTTCTCAAAGATTATTCTTGATTATTTAGAAGGGGATGAAAAGCTTCGACCTTTTTATCAGTATGAACCGAAGCTAGCTTCTTTTAGCGAGGCGATTGAAGATAAAAACCTTCCAGTAGCAACAAGATCAGTCCTAAAAGCATCCATAGAAGCACAGTATAAAGCTTCCAAGATAAATCTCGCAAAGCTTGAAGCGGTGCAAACCAGTGTAAATTCTTTGTTGGAGGTAGATACATATACTATTACTACGGGACATCAGCTGTGTTTGTTTACTGGTCCACTGTATTTTATTTATAAAATAGTCAGTGTCATTAAGTTATGCCGAGAATTAAAATCAAAATATCCTGAATGCCATTTTGTTCCTGTGTATTGGATGGCAACAGAAGATCATGATTTTGCTGAGATCAATCATTTTAAACTGAATGGCAAAAAATTCGAATGGAACACCGATCAAAAAGGTGCGGTAGGAAGAATGAAATTGGATGGTTTAGAAGAAATTTTTGCTTCTTTTTCTGAAAGTTTAAGTGAATACAGCAGTAATGGAGAAGAGTTAAAAACACTCTTTCAAGAGGCTTATTTGAAGCATGAAAATTTAGCCGATGCTACACGCTATTTGGTGAATGAACTGTTTGCTGATTATGGAGTGGTGATTGTAGATGGGGATGATAGTGAATTAAAGAAATTGTTTGCTCCTATTGTTAAAAAAGAGTTGTTAACTGAGTTTTCTTCTCATCAAGTAGATGAACAAAGTAAGCAACTAGCCAAAGAGTATAAAATTCAGGTAAATCCAAGAGAAATCAATCTATTCTATTTAACTGATGGAAGCAGGGTGCGAATTATCAAAGAAGGGGAAGGTTATTTTATCAATGAAACAGGGCAGTCTTTTTCAGAAACGGAGATATTAAAAGAACTTGAAGATTTTCCAGAACGCTTTAGTCCTAATGTATTGTTGCGACCATTATATCAAGAAACAATCCTTCCCAATTTAGCATATGTAGGAGGAGGGGGAGAATTGGCTTATTGGTTTCAACTGAAGTCTACTTTCGAGCAAATGAATACTCCTTTGCCTGTATTGTTGTTACGTAATTCAGCGATGTGGATGGATGAGAAGCAGAGTAAATATTTTAAAGCCTTAAAGATCTCTTTGCGACAATTGTTCCTAGATGAAGGAGTGTTGTTAAAAGAATGGGTAAAGCAGAATGCTACAGAAGATTTATTACTTCAGAATGAGATAGAAGCACTTCAAAAACAATATGAAACTCTCGCTGCTAAGGCGGAAAAGATTGATGTTACGCTAGAGCCACATGTACAGGCTATTTTAACAAGGCATAAGAAAGACCTTCAACAACTTTCTGAGAAGCTAGTTAGGGCTGAACGAAGAAAGCAGACAGAAGTAGGCGTTAAAGTAAAGTATCTAAAAAGTACATTGTTTCCCAACAGAGGACTGCAAGAAAGAAGCAATAACTTCTCAGAAGTCTATTTGAGAGAAGGAAGAGAGATGGTTAGTCAATTGCTAGAAATGTTTGACATTCCTGCACATGAGTTTTACTTGATCTCGTAATTAGGGAATACATGCCTATTGTTTAAGCAGGATAAATCTATTCCAACTTATCTAAGAATTAACTTTTTTACAATAGGGCTGTTGTTGCTATTTTGAGAATTAACTACTATATAATAAAAACCAGAGGGCATGGTAGGAGTTCTATTGATTATATATAGACCAACACCGTCAAATAACTCAATATTCTCTTGATACACCAGTTTTCCATTGCTATTGTATAATGTAAGTAGTAAATAGTCTGTGTTAAATCCGTTGAATTGTATATTCACCTTATCACTAGCAGGATTTGGGTAAGTGAGCACTGTGGATTGCTTGGTATTGTCAATTGTTAATGCCTGTACTTGACTGTAAGTAAACTGCCTATCAAAATCAACCTGTTTTAAACGGTAATAAATTACTCCCTGGCTATTGAATAGTACTCCTTTGTCGATGGTTTCATAATTCAAAATTTCAATGCTATTGCCAGCGCCGTTAATCGGTTTTAATTTTTGCCAATCAATAAGGTTATGTGATTTTTCTACAAGAAAGTAATCGTTGTTAATCTCACTAGTAGTTTGCCATGAAAGTTTTGCGTCCCTACCCAATAAGTCAGCATGAAAATAGATCAATTCTATAGGAAGGATACCAATTTGAATAAGGTAGTCTGTTTGTAGGTAGCAAGTTGTCGCAGAACCATCTCCATCTCCACCAGTATACACGCCAAAAGTAGGTATGAAAGTTTCATCAAAACAGTCTATAGCAAAGCCATCCCCATTCCCACCGTAAAAAAGGAGGGTGCGAACATAAGGGGGTTGAAGGTAACAGTTTATCGTAGACCCATCCCCATCTCCACCAAAAAAAATCTGAGTTCCTTCAGCCTGATTTTGAGTATAGCAAGCAGTGGCACTGCCATCACCATTTCCTCCAAAAAAGAACTGGGTTCCAGCAGCTTTGTCCTGAATATAACAGGAGATAGCACTGCCATCACCATTTCCACCAGTAAACACACCAAAAACAAGGGTTAAATCCTCTTCATAGCAAGCGAGGTCGAAGCCATCTCCATCCCCACCGAAAAAGATTTTCCATCCTGCTGCTAGGTCTTCGGTGTAGCAATCAATAGCACTTCCATCTCCATCTCCACCAAAAAAGATTTTCCATCCTGCTGCTAGGTCTTCAGTGTAGCAAGCATTAGCACTTCCATCTCCATCTCCACCAGTATATATGGGTTTTTGGCCCTTAGCAAATGAAAAAAAAAAGAGCATTAATGCAATTAAAACGAGACGAATAAGAGGCATGGTTTTATTCAGTACGAACTCCTCTACCTCCATAAATGGAACTACGAGTTGTTACATGATTATTTACATATGTTCGATCTGATACTCGAAGTGGGGTAGTGGAACTTGAATAATAGCCTCCCCGTATGGTAAATCCATTATCATTAAAGTCAATGTCAGTGGCTCCATCGTAACCTGGCCATCCTGCAACATTTCCATATCCACTAGAATGAACTTCCCCATCACCATTACTACCATCAAAGTCTCTTCCATCAGGATCGCCGAGAAAAACTACTTGTTCATAAATGTTTCCACTCATTTCCATTACACCATAATAGGTTCCACCAGTTTCTTCTCGAGTATTGTTAGCACTACTAGCTGCAAAAATACCACAGCGAACCAAACCACTTGGATCTACTGAGTTGTAATTTGCATTTCCAGTTGAAGTTCCCATATTGCTAATCTGTTCGCTACTTGTTCCATCGAAATTTAAAGTATATGCAGTTGTATATATACTGGTGTTGCCCCATGCATACTCTCCTTTGGTAGCCGCAGTGGTTCCTCTACATATTTTTTCATATTCTGTTTCCGTCATAGGACGTAAAGCCATCCAATCTAGATAAGCACATAAGTCAAACCAATTCATGCCCTTGGGTCTGTCTGGAGTAGTACTACTCCAAACTGATCCCGATCCAGAAATATTTTCTCTATTTGCTGATGTAATTGCTATAAGGTTGGCTGCTTGGCCTGAAGTTAATTTATTAACAAATTCAACATATTGTCCTTGGCTAATCTCATATTTCATGCAATAAATAGCATTATATCCCACTGGAAAGTTAGGGTGGTCTACTGAGCCATTATTGTCCTCATCAATTCCTCCATCTCCATCTAAACGTATACCAGTTGATCCTAGAATTGCATCGTCATAGGTTGTTGAAGCATCAGTTTCTAGTGTAGCAGAAAGGGAGGTTGAAATTGAAACAGGTGTATTGTTTGAGGAAGCTAGTTCAAAGGCATGTGTTGTTTCAGTTGTAGTTCCATCTCCATCACCCAATTCGAAATTACCATCAGGAATGTATATCATCTCTACAGCAAACACGCATATTTCAACACTGTCTTCATCCACCAAACCATCAGCTCCATAATCCCAACGGATTCTAACATTGTCAAAATTATTATTTCCAGAACCATCAGCATCCCGATAAATATATACTCCCATTCCGTCGGCTACCGCTTTAATAGTATTCCCTGAAGTAGGAGTATGATCTCCATCTACAGAACTGAGTGTAGCATGTTCCCAAGTGGAACCAGTGGTTACTCTGTATTTTGCAACTATCCAACAAGCATCCCAATTGGCAGGAGCAGCTACTGTTCGCCATGAATTTTCCCAGCTGATATCAAACTCAATATCTTTAACATCAGTGGTTGTGTTTTGGTTGGTGAGACTTATGTTTTCTACTTTGACATTATTGGCTAAAGCAAATTGAATTGAAGCCATAAATAAAATTGCTAAGTATTTTATCGGTTTAAATGTATTATTCATCTATAATAAAATTATATTGGTCGAAATAAGTTACAATTATACTCAAATAATTTAGATTATAAAGCAATAATTGTCAATGTGTTATAAAAAGAAAATAAATTAAGTATCTATACTACAGTATTTTGTGTATTTAGAAGAAGGGGTTGTAGAGGAATATTATGGTTTAACTCCTGCTTATTACTTCAGAAAAGGTTAATCTAAAACCATTCAATCCCAAATATTTTCTAATATTGATACTATAAATATTGAGCATGAAAAGAACAGTTATATTGGGGACTGGAAGTTATATTCCTGAGGTCGTACAAAAAAATGAAGATTTTGGTCACCACAAATTTTATACTGAAGAACAAGAGGTAATAGATACCCCCTCACCAAGAATTGCTGAAAAATTTCAAGAGATTACGGGTATTCGAGAGAGGCGATATATATCTAAAGAGCTGAGTTCATCTGAGATTGGTTATCTCGCTGCAGAAAAAGCCATTCAGGATGCAGGGATAGACCCTGAGAGTATAGACCAAATCATTTTTGCACATAATTTTGGTGATGTGGTAAAGCATACCATTCAAACAGATGTATTGCCGGCATTGGCTTCTCGGGTAAAACATCAACTAAAAATTAAGAACCCCGCTTGCACAGCTTATGATATTTTATTTGGATGCCCTGGATGGGTGCAAGGATTAATTCAAGCAGATGCATTTGGAAAGGCTGGATTGTCAAAAACTGCTTTAGTCATTGGTTCAGAGACATTATCAAGAGTGCTTGATCCTTATGATAGAGATAGCATGATATTCTCAGATGGGGCAGGAGCGTGCGTAGTGCGTTATGAAGAAACTGATAGGGATCAAGGGATACTTTCATTAGCAAGTCAATCTCATACATTAGACGAAGCATATTATTTGTATTTAGGGAGGTCAAATTACCCAGAATCTGACCCAAGAATTCGATACATTAAAATGAAAGGGAGAAAGGTATATGAGTATGCCTTAACACATGTTCCTCAGGCGATGAAGGAGTGTTTGGATAAAGCCAATGTTGAAATTCAGGATGTAAAAAAGATATTTATACATCAGGCGAATGAGAAACTAGACATTGGAGTAATCAAACGCTTTTATCGCTTATATGGAATAAAAGAAATACCTGAAGGGATTATGCCCATGAGTGTACATGAATTGGGGAATAGTTCTGTGGCAACTGTTCCTACTTTGCTCGATAGAGTTAGAAGAGGAGAACTAGAAGAACACTCTTTGAATGAAGGGGATGTTATTCTTTTTGCTTCAGTTGGCGCAGGTATGAATATTAATGCTGTGTGCTATCGTGTGTAGAATTACTTTTGTTGTCTAGAGAACATTTTCTATTTTCATTTGTGCTTAACTTTAATGCAAAGTTGATAGTATGAAAAAATCCACTAATAGAAGATCTTTTCTTCAAAAAGCATTAGCGCTTACTTCAGGAGCATTTATTGCTTCAAAATTTGGCTTTGCAGCGAATAAAGCAGAAGCAGTAGAACCTAAACTGAGAAACATAAAACCGCTAGGGTTTCAGTGGGAAACCTTAGATCCGTTTTTATTTTGTGTGCACCATGAAGATTTCTTTCCCAAAGGAAATGAGCAAATGGGACCAGCTTGTAGTTTGGCCGGTAGAGATATGGGACAGGATTTTATGATTAAGGATGGATTTAGAATGTATCACGGACGAACAGTGCCTGGATTTCCTGGACATCCTCATAGAGGCTTTGAAACCATAACAGTAGTTCGAAAAGGCATGGTTGATCATTCAGATTCTTTAGGCGCTTCTGGAAGGTATGGCGATGGTGATGTACAGTGGATGACGGCAGGTCAGGGGGTGCAACATGCTGAGATGTTTCCATTGTTGAGTAAAGAGAAAGATAACCCCATGGAGCTGTTTCAAATATGGATTAACCTACCCAAAAAGAATAAAATGGTAGATCCGCATTTTGCGATGCTTTGGAGTGAAACCATTCCGCATTATAATTACACGGACATTAATGGAAGGCAGACCAATGTTGAGGTCATAGTTGGAAAAATATCGGATAAAAAGGCACCAACTCCTCCTCCCAATTCTTGGGCTAATGATGCCAAAAATGAGGTGGCTATTTGGAACATAAGAATGGAAGCAGGAGCCACCTGGAAATTGCCTAAAGCCTCTGCAGGTTTAAATCGAAAGTTATACTTCTATGAAGGCAAAGAATTAATGGTTGATGGTCAGAAGATTCCTTTCTACCATTCTGTAGAGATTGATTCTGATGCTGAATTGACATTGGAGAGTGGGTCAGATATAAGTAATATTCTAATCCTTCAAGGCAAACCCATTGCTGAACCTGTGGTGCAACACGGCCCATTTGTAATGAATACTAGAGAAGAGATCCGTGAGGCTTTTGAAGATTATCAAAAAACTCAATTTGGAGGTTGGCCATGGGATAGACCAGATCCAGTTCATCCCAGATCTCAAGGACGTTTTGCTAAACATACTGACGGGAGGCTTGAAGAACGTGGGTAAGCTATAGAAGAGTTTCTTTTTTCTTATCATAATTGATTAACTTTAAGCAAACTGAGGTTGAATCTAATATTGAGCTTCAAAATTGTCTCAATTAGCTAATGTTTTCAATATAACTAATCATTCAAAAAAAATCTGCTATGAAAAAGATAAACAGTCTACTATATACAGCTCTCTTAAGTTTTGCCATTCATGCTCAATCAGGTCCCGGAGGGGTTGGATCTACTGATGACCTGAATGTCTGGTTAAGAGTCGACAAGGATTTTATTGAAGACAACATTAACGATATTAGCAAATGGCACGATCAGGGTCCTGAATTATTTAGCCTGATAGCGGGAGGAAACCAACGTCCCACTTTCAACAGTTCAGATATTAATTATAATGGTCGCCCAACCCTCTCATTCGATGGTGTGAACAATGTACTAACCTTAGCTAATCCTTCTAATTTCGATAGTCCTCAAATGACACTTTTTTTGGTAGGACAATATGATAATGTTATCAATAATGCCTGGCAGACTTTTGTTTCCAAGACTTGGGGACCCAGTTGGGCAGACGGATGGGGACTTACACAGAACAATACCAGTGAACTGGTAGATTTTTGGGTCAGCGATTATACTAATAACGCCCAAATTGCAGTAGACGAAAATACGCCTTCTATTTTTACCGGCAGATTTGATCAGCAGAATGTAAGCCTCAATTTAAACGCCGGAACTGATGATAACTTTGCACATACTTCTCCCATTCAATATCAAAGCAGTCATTTCTATGTAGGAAAATCAAAGCACACCTATAACCTGGAGGGTAAGATTGCCGAAGTAATCAAATACAACAAAGCGCTGAATGAAAGTCAGCAAATCATCATTCAAAACTACCTTTCCAGCCGATATAATATTGCCATAGATGCCGTTATTGACCGATATGACTATGAAAGTACCAGTTCTAATGGGCTTATTGGTATCGGTCAGGAAAGCAGTAGTGATTCTCACGAATCATCTCAAGGTTGCGGTATATTAACGATCGACTCCCCTTCTGATTTAGATGATGGAGAATATGCACTCATCGGACATAATGGAAATTCCTTAAATGCACAGACTACAGATATTCCAAATATCTACAACGGAACACCCAATCGCTTACAAAGAGTTTGGAGAGTTGATAAAACAGGGGACCTGGGTAAGGTAAGACTTCAATTTGATTTGAGTAACAGCGGATTCATCTATGCAGAAGATCAATACGAGCTTTTAATTGATCCAGATGGTGATTTTGATGCCAACAATAATTATAGGAGGCACATTATTGGCCGTGATTTAGACCTTAACAATGTACTCTCCTTTAATGCCGTTGAATTAAATGATGGGGATTATTTTACCTTGGTAGCTGGTACACCTTATTCCATTGATGAATGTCCTTGCGATAATAATTATTTAGCGTTTACTAATTGTTCTTTGCCATTGAATTCTCAAACTCCGAATTACAGAGATCCTATCCCAGGGCTTGGTTTTATTATTGATGAAGATGTTGTTTATTCATCTGCACCAGAATATGGTCAGGATTTAAATGGTGTATACCAGGATTTGAGAATGGACATATATACGCCTTGTAATGAAGAAACGTTAAGACCCCTGGTATTAATCTGCTCAGGCGGAGGTTACAATACTAGCAGAAAATGCAGTAAAAGGGTGCAATATAGGGCAAAGCAATTGGCTGCCCGAGGATATGTTGTTGCCGCTTTTGAATATAGAAGTTTTTTAGGAACAACAGTTGATTCAAATAGTAATTGTAGCAGCAATCAGGTGACCTGTCCTACTCAATGTGTCGTTCCATGTCCGCCGCCAACTTATCAAGGTAATTGCTTGAATCTTAGGGATTACATGTATACCTTAAGCTCTAACAATGCTGAAAAGGCAGGAAATGAAATGAGCTATAAAATGGCCCAGGATGGAAGAGCTGCGATTCGTTACTTGAAACAAAAGGCAAGCGATTATGACATCAATCCTAATCAGGTATTTATTACTGGAAACAGCGCTGGGGGTGGAGTTACCCTCAATACCTTATTTTATGATTTTGCAGATCAACCTGATAATTGGTTAGTAAATGCCTTTGGCGACCTGGATGCTACAGCACACAATTCAGTGAGCAATTCAATTACGGCCCAGGTATTGGGAGGTATTTCCATCGCAGGATTTTTGGAAGACAAGACTTATTTGGATCTACATGATTACAGCCCTTTACCAGCAATAGCCTTTTTTCATGGTACCTGGGATGATGGAGTGCATTATCAGAAATCTGTAAGTTGGGGTGGTAGTGCCTATGGATCAGAAGCACTTGCGGAGCATATTGAAAATAACCCAACAAATATTCCCTACAAATTATGGTCCGTCTGTGAAAGCGGGCATACTTTATTGCATTTGGATGACTGTAAAGATGACCCTTTGATGGTGGATTTTAACCATACACTTGAGATGCATGCCGTGCAATTCTTTTATGATATACTTAATAGCCAGGTGGCAAATTCGGAAGTAACTAACAATTCGGTTCACGACTTTAACAATCCTGGTGTTATTCAAGGGAATGTGAATAACGTTTGCCCTAGCTTGATAGGTGGCAATAACCACTGCCCATCGACTGTGGGTGATTTACAGTTCATCGCCCGTAAAAAAAGTCCTGGAATAGCATTATCGGAAGTAGAACAGTATTATGGGAATGGTTTTGAGTTGTATCCAAACCCCAATAGTGGAATATTTACAATGTCATATAAAAGTAGTGTAGTTGAGAATAGCTTAGTAAACATCTATTCAGTTAACGGGAAGTTGATAAAATCAGTTGAATTGAAGTTGCCAAAACAACAACTAGATTTATCTAAATTAAATGGAGGTATATACATTGTGGAGTATAATGGCCAGTTTAAAAAATTGGTGCTGAATAAATAACCTTAAACCAATAGCTGTAGGATTAGCTACATTTGTTGGAAACCACATAACAATTGTGTCTAATCTAGCTCTAATACAAAAACTCTATACCTCCTTTGCAGCTTTAGATGCAGAGGGCATGGCCGCATGTTATCACAAAGAAATTGAATTTCACGATCCTGCATTTGGACAGCTAAAAGGAGAGAGGGCAGCCAATATGTGGCGAATGTTATGTGAAAGTCAGCAAGAAAAAGGAATGGAGTTTAAGGTGATTTTTTCTAATGTTACTGATAGCTCTGCCCATTGGGAGGCTTTTTATACGTTTAGTAAAACGGGAAGGAAGGTGCACAATAAAATAGATGCCAGTTTTACTTTTAAAGATGGGTTAATTTTAACACATACCGATGTGTTTAATTTGCGACATTGGGCAAAACAGGCATTGGGCATTAAAGGTGCTCTGATAGGTGGGACATCTTTTTTTCAGAAGAAACTGCAAGCACAAACCAATCGCTTATTGGATAAGTTTGAAGCGAAGAGCAAACAATAAATTCTTGTTTGAGATTTATGAATAGCTTTGCCGAGGCTAAGAAATTTTACATGGATTTAAGGGAGAAACTAGAAGAACGAGCAGGAGGAGTTTGTGAATTGTGCGCTGCAAAAGAGGGATTAAGCACCTTTAAGGTAGAGCCATATACAGACGATGCAATTGAGCATGCTATTTTAGTTTGCGAGAACTGTAATGCACAGTTGGTAGACAAAGAGAAAGTAAATGCTAATCACTGGCGTTGTTTAAATGACAGCATGTGGAGCGCTGTTCCAGCTGTGCAGGTAGTAGCTTGGAGAATGTTGAATCAATTGAAAGGTGAAGGTTGGCCAATGGATTTGTTGGACATGCTTTATTTGGATGAAGAAACATTGAGTTGGGCACAACAAGGCGAAAATGATTCTGAAGAAACAATCGTTCATAAAGACAGCAATGGAGCTATTCTTACAGCTGGAGATTCAGTAGTGCTGATTAAAGATTTAAACGTTAAAGGAGCTAATTTTACAGCAAAGAGAGGTGCTGCAGTTCGCAATATTTCTTTGGTATTTGATAATGCTGAACAAATAGAAGGCAGAGTTAACGGACAGCACATTGTTATTCTTACTCAGTTTGTGAAAAAGACATCCTAAACAATATATCTGCTAATTCGTTTCTTTGCAAAGAATTTATTGCAATGGCTGAAAAGAAAAAGGTAGACTATACTAAAAGGGTTCAGATTGATGAGGATAAGATAACCGAAAACCCTCATAGTTTACCCTATGCGCATACAGTTGGAAGTGCAATTATTTTTCCCGACGATAAGGATAGAATTAAAAGCACTGCTATGTCTGCTATGGTAGAGCAAACCAATGTGCAGATGAAGCAGATTTACGATCAGATGGAGCTGCTCGTAACACAAGCAAATCAGTTGAAAACAAGAGTGCAAATTTCTGAGGATATTTATAATTCAGAGATGGGATTTAAACCCCTTAGTGGGCATACCTATCATTTGTATGAGAAAGAAGATGGTTTAAAGGTGCTTTCTATGATAGGGCCTGATGAGTGGGCAAGAGGGTGTAAATATGAAAAATACATTGCAACAGCAAGGTTAATGGGAGACCATACTTGGGATGTAGTTAAAAAAACAGAAGAATGAAAAGAATAGTATATATCGTATTATTAATTGGTTTGTATTCGTGCTACAACGAAGGGAAAGAAACAGGAGATGAGGTTCTTCTTAAAGGTGAAGCTCAGGGAACAACCTATACCATCAAATACATTGCTGAAGAAGAGGCTGGTGTTAAAGAGGAGATGGATTCTTTGCTTAAAGCGATAGATTTAAGCATGTCGACCTATGAGCCTAGTTCTGTAATTAGTCATTTAAATCATGGAGATACGGTTACTATAGATACCATGTTTCAAGCAATGTATGTGCTGTCAAGAAATCTCAGTGTTGCTACACGTGGGGCCTTTAATCCAACCATAGGGCCTTTGATTAAAGCTTGGGGTTTTGATTTTTCTGATCCTCAGAAGATGGACTCAAATACAGTTAAAGAATTGTTATTGAGTAGTGGTTTCTCAAAATTTCAGTTTCAAGAGGGCAGAATGTGGAAGGTTGACGAAAAAGCTAGGATTAATTTTAATGCAGTTGCACAAGGGTATTCAGTTGACTTGATGGCTTCTATTTTAGAAGATAAGGGGATTGAAAATTATTATGTAGAACTTGGGGGAGAATTAAAGGTTAAGGGGAGAAATAAAAATGACGAATGGTGGGTCATTGGTATTGATCAGCCAAAGGATAATAATGAGGATAGAGAGTTGGCAGCTAGAATAAGTTTAGAGAATGCTGCCATGGCAACCTCAGGGAATTATCGTAAATTTTATGAGATTGATGGAAAGCGATACTCACATACTTTAAACCCAGGAACTGGTTATCCAGTAGAAAATAATTTATTGAGTGCAACAGTAGTTAGCAGTAATTGTGCACTTTCAGATGCTTTAGCAACAGCCTTTATGGTAATGGGAGTTGAAGAAATAGAAAAATTCCTTGAGAAACGCCAAGATATTCAGGTGCATTTAATCCTTGCAAAGGAAGATGGTGGTTTTGACACCTATACTTCAGAAAGTTTGAAAGAAAAGTTTTTAGAAGATTAATCTTCTTTTTGACACATCTCATCGGGCTTAGCACCACAAAAACTACATGGAGCTCCCTCTTCATTCAACATAGGGTTGTTACTGGCACATGTTCCAGCAAACTTTCCATTCTTTTTGAATAGAATTTTTACTGCTATTCCAGCAAATCCTATTGCCAATAAGGCGATTGCAAGTAAGGCTACTTTCATCTGTTCGATAATTATGATGCAAATTTAAACAATCACTCATGACTTTTTGGCCTAGTAGAAGACTAAAGAAATAGAAAATGAGTAAAAAAGAATGACGGTAGAATATTGAAATCCCTATATTTGCATTTTAGATGGGGAAAAGAAGGCTAATACTCAACCAAAAGCAAACTGAGTTAACAATTCAACGCCTTTGCTATCAAATCATCGAAAACCACAATGGCTTTACCGAGAGTGTTTTAATAGGACTTCAACCTAGAGGTATCTACTTGGCTAAAAGAATCCATGCAGCATTACAGGATATTACTGGGAATAAAAACATTTCCTTAGGTTCCTTAGATACTACTTTCTTCAGAGATGATTTTAGAAGAAGAGATTCGCCTTTAATCGCCAACAAAACTCAAATTGATTTTATCATTGAAAACAAAAAGGTGATTTTAATTGATGATGTGTTGTATACTGGAAGAAGCATAAGGGCTGGATTGGACGCAATGTTAGCATATGGTCGTCCAGGTCTAGTAGAATTGTTGGTGTTAATAGACCGTAGGTTAAGTAGACATTTGCCTATAGAGCCCAATTATGTTGGTACAACGATAGATTCGGTGAGCAGTGAAAGGGTGGAAGTGAACTGGCAAGAAACGGATGGTGATGATGAGGTATTCTTAAAAGAAAATAAAGGCTAATGAAACAACTTTCTACTCGGCATTTATTAGGAATCAAACAACTGAATCCAGCTGATATTGAACTAATCTTTTCTACAGCAGACAATTTCAAAGAAGTAATAAATAGACCAATAAAGAAAGTTCCTTCTTTAAGAGATATAACCATAGCAAATCTATTTTTTGAGAATTCAACCCGTACCAAGCTCTCTTTTGAGTTAGCTGAAAAAAGATTGTCTGCGGATATAATAAATTTTTCTGCTGCAGCTTCTTCAGTTAGCAAAGGAGAAACCTTGATAGATACAGTTCATAATATCTTAGCCATGAAGGTGGATATGGTGGTAATGAGGCATCCGAACCCAGGAGCTCATATCTTTTTATCAAAACACATAGATGCAAATATTATAAATGCTGGAGACGGAGCACATGAACACCCTACTCAAGCATTGCTTGATGCTTATAGTATAAGAGAACAATTAGGAGATGTTAGAGGGAAGAAAGTAGTTATTGTAGGAGATATATTGCACTCAAGGGTAGCATTGTCTAATATTTATTGTCTGCAGAAATTAGGAGCTAAGGTGATGGTATGTGGTCCTCCCACTTTATTGCCAAAATATATTGAGAGTTTAGGAGTAGAAGTATCTTATAAGATAGACGAGGCATTGGACTGGTGTGATATTGCTATGATGTTGAGAATTCAGTTGGAACGACAAGGAGGTAGTTCTACCGCAGATGTGAAGTATTTCCCATCACTAAGAGAGTATCATCAGCTATATGGTTTGACCATGGATCGGCTGAATAAGCTTAAAAACATTCCTCTTATTATGCATCCCGGACCAATTAATAGAGGCGTCGAAATTTCATCTGAAGTTGCAGACTCTAAACATTCTATTATTTTAAACCAAGTAGAGAATGGAGTGGCAATTAGGATGGCTGTACTTTATTTATTAGCCTCTTAAACTCAAACAGAACAGTAAATTATATATTTTTGTTTAAAATCTAAATGAAATGGAATCTGCAACTTATCAAATAGAAGATCACAAGAAGTATACTACCATTACTGTTCTCGATGATAAATTTACTGCAAAGATTTCTCCAGACCTTAAGGCTGAGCTTGTTGTGTTAAAGGATAAGGGTGTGAAAAACATCGTCATCGATCTTGACAAAACTTCATATTGCGACTCCTCGGGTTTAAGCATTATTTTAATTGCGAATAGAATTTGTAAGGAAAGTAATGGTTGTTTGGTCATTTGTGGATTGAAGCCAGGAGTAGAAAAACTAATTGATATCTCTCAACTTTCAAATATTTTAAATATAACTCCAACACTGAACGAGGCTGTAGATTTTATCTTCATGGATGAATTGGAGCGAGGGTTGACAGATTCAGATGAGCAATTAAATTAAATGCCCCTTAGCGTTCTCATTCTCGGCAGTGGTTCCGCATTACCTACAATTTCGTCAAATCAAAGTGCACAGATCATAGAATGTGCTAATCAGCTCTTTTTGGTTGATTGTGGTGAAGGAACTCAGATTGAACTTAGAAGGAATAAGGTAAAAGTTCAAAAGATTGACCATATTTTTATTTCTCATTTACATGGAGATCATTTTTTTGGTTTGGTAGGGCTTTTGTCTACCATGCATCTTTTGGGTAGGAAAAATAAGATCCATATTTATGGCCCTAAAGGACTTTCAGAAATTGTTCAGATACAGTTTAAAACTGCAGGGAGTTACCTTTCCTTTGAAATGGCTTTTCATGAAGTGAAGGAGGGAGGGCAGTTGTTGTATGAGAATTCTAAGATTGAGACTTACTCCATTCCTTTAAGGCATAGAATTCCTTGTTTTGGTTTCTTATTTAAAGAAAAGAAAGGCTTAAGAAAGTTGAAAGTTTCAGCCATTGCAAAGTACCGTATCCCTGTTCATGCTAGAAAAGGCATAACTGAAGGAAACAATTTTACTACAGAAGAAGATGAAGTAATAGAAAATAGATTGATTACTGAGGACCCAGGAGTTCCAACTTCATATGCTTACTGTTCAGACACTGCTTATAATGAGAAGTTATTGCCAATGATTAAGGGGGTAAATCTTTTATATCATGAAGCTACCTTTTTAGAGGCTGAGAGAAGTAGAGCTAAGAAAACATTTCATTCAACAGCAGGGGATGCAGCTAGAATTGCCAAAACGGCAAATGTGGGGAAGTTGTTATTAGGTCACTTTTCCAATCGTTATAAAAGTAAAGACGCATTTTTACAAGAAGCTAGAACAATTTTCAAGGAAACATACATTGCCACAGAAGGAGAACTGTTTACTTTGAGCTAAAAACTCATAGTATTTAACGGTTAAGTATACTTTAAGATTCCTTAAATTTTAGGATTTAAGCCCGAATTTCGCTTTCAAATTTCTACATTTGCCGACCTAAAAATTAGAAAGATATGTCTAAAATTAAGTTTGGTACAGATGGCTGGAGAGCTATAATAGCAAAAGATTATACAGTAGAAAATGTTGCAAGAGTTTCTTTGGGAACAGCTGCTTGGTTAACTGAAAATTTTGATGAGCCTTCAGTGGTTATTGGTCATGACTGTAGATATGCAGGTGAATTGTTTGCTGAAACAGCAACTAAAGTGCTGACTGCAAATGGAGTAAAAGTATTTTTAGCTAAAGATTTTGTTTCTACTCCTATGGTTTCTTTGGGAACATTAAGACAGGGAGCTTCATTGGGGGTAGTTATTACTGCCTCACACAATCCCCCTTCATACAATGGCTTTAAATTAAAAGGACATTTTGGAGGGCCTCTTTTACCAGACCAAGTTCAGGAAGTGGAAGACCTTATTCCTGATGCCAATTCAATTGATTTAGATGCCATTAAGCTTGATGATCTGATAGCAGAAGGTAAAGTAGAATATATAGACCTTGAACAGATGTATATTGATCATGTCGAAGCTAATTTTGATATGGAAGCTATACGAAATTCAAAGATGAACTTTGCTTTTGATGCAATGTTTGGTGCTGGACAAAATGTAATGAGAAGATTGTTGCCAGACCTTACCTTTTTGCATTGTGATTACAATCCTGGTTTTGAAGGTCAGGCTCCTGAGCCAATTCATAGAAATTTGACAGAGTTTTCTGAATTGTTGAGATTATCTGAAGGAGAGTTGGATTGTGGTTTAGCGGTTGATGGAGATGCTGATAGAATTGGGTTGTATAATTCTAAAGGCGAGTTTATAGATTCTCATCACATCATATTATTACTCATTTACTACTTGGTAAAAGAAAAGAAGATGAGCGGTAAAGTGGTAAATGCTTTCTCTGTATCACCTAAAGTGAAAAAGTTATGTGATCATTTTGGATTGGAATATCAAGTAACCCAAATTGGGTTTAAATACATTGCTGGGCATATGGTGAGTGAAGATGTATTGGTTGGTGGAGAAGAGTCAGGAGGAATTGCTATTAAAGGACACATTCCTGAAAGAGATGGTATTTGGATGGGCCTAGTTATTTGGGAATACATGGTGAAGTCAGGGAAGTCTTTAGATGACCTTATTGATGAGGTATATAGTGTAGTAGGAGGATTCAAATTTGAGCGAATTGATTTGCATTTGGAAGAAGCAGATAAGCAACGAATAATGAAAGCTTGTGCAGAGAATCAATACGATGTTTTTGGATCTTATGAAGTTAGAAAAATTGAAACCATTGATGGTTTTAAATTCTATTTTGACAATGATGAATGGGTAATGATTCGTCCATCTGGTACTGAGCCAGTATTGAGGACTTATGCTGAATCTTCGACTACAGAAGGAGCATTTAAAATATTAAAAGAAGTACACGCAACGATTCAAGGATAGGATTGAAATTATTTATAAAAAGGAAAGGCTTAGCAAACTGCTAAGCCTTTTTTATTGAATTTAACCACTAAAACTAAGATCCAACAATTTTTACTCTCTCTGTAAAGTATTTCACAACACCTTTTTTACTCTGAATTTTTATTTTCCAGATGTAAGTTCCTTTTGGCATCAATGCTCCATTATTATTTTTTCTACCATTCCAAGGATCATTCACTGAATTGGTTTGATAGATGAGATCTCCATTCTGGTCTAGAATAGACATTTGAAAATCTGCCCCTAAATCAGTAAAAGACTTATCAGTAAATATTTTAGGGATAAATGTTTCATGCATGCCATCTCCATTTGGGGAGAATGCGTTATCAAAAAACTTAAAGTCTTGTTCTATAGCAACGGGCTTGGTAGTTTTTGAAATACAGCCAGCTTCTGAGGTGTGCATTAAGGTTACATCATAAATGCCTTTTTTGCCAAACGGGTGAGTTATTTGTTGCCCATTGTCTGCACTTAGTTTCTTGTCGATAATCCACTGATAATTGTTTAAACCTTTAGGGGATGCATTTAATTCAGCATGGAAGTCATAGAATACATTCGTTAGGTCATTGTATCTAAAATCTATTTCTACTCCTTGAGCAACAAAGATTGAAGTTTCCTTTTCATCAACTACTTTTTTGTTATGTATCAATTTTGCTTTAACTACTGTTTTACCATCAGTTAATTCAATTTTAAGTTGCGTACCATTACTAGCTAGTTTTGAACCATTAACAAACCAAAGTAATTCAGCATCATTACCCGTATTAAAATTGGTTTCAATAGCAACAGTTTCTCCTTTACAAACCTTACCACTCACTGTTAAGTCGCTTAACTTAATTGGTGTGCTAGTTATGTTTGAAGGTTTGTCTTTTTTATTAACTGTTATTTCTTCTGGTGAAGTAGCAATAACATTTTCTTCTCTTGAATCTGCAGGAGTATTGTTAGTTGATTTTACCTTTTTGATTGGACTAGCTGAAGAAGCCCCTTCTGTTTTTTGAACAGAAGAAGGAGTTTCTTCAACTCTTATTTCCTTACTAATATCAGAGGTAGTAGAAATATTAGTAGGGTTTTCTTTTATAATATTTTGAGTAGCATTTTCATCTACTTTAACTTGTTCTACTATCGGACTCTTAGCTGTATCTAACTTGGCTTCATCATAAGCCATCCAGTATACAATGGAGGAAATGCTTACTACAACAGCAGCCGCTTTCATTACAGTTCCATACTTGGAGAAAAAGCCTTTTTTCCCAAGCATCTCTTGCATTTCTGCCCAATGAGCATCCTGATAATTAAACTCAACTGAATCGAGTTTATTGTGCAGGGCTTGCTCTTCTTGTGTTAATTTATTTTTCATTTTTTAGGTGCTCTAATATCATTTTTTTTAAATTCCTTTTCGCTTTGGATAAGTTAGATTTCGATGTTCCTTCACTAATGTTCAACTCTTCCGAAATCTCAGCATGTGAATAATCGTCCAATACATACAAACTAAAAACTGTTCGATACATAGGACTTAATTCTTGAATAAACTCAAGCAATTGCTTGGCAGAAATACCTTCAAAAATCCCATCAGTTTCATCTTCTTCAGATAGTCTTTCTGCTTCTACTAGAGATTCACTGAAAGCATATTTATTTTTATTCTTTCGGTAGTAATCAATAGCATTGTTTACCATTATTCGTCTTACCCAACCTTCCAAAGAACCATTAAAATTGAATTTCTCAATTTTTTGAAAGACTTTAATGAACCCTTCCTGAAAAAGATCTTTTGCATCTTCAGGACGGTTAGCATAGCGATAACAAACCCCCATCATTTTGCTGTATAATTGCTTATACAAGGCTTGTTGGTACTCGCTTTTACCTTTAGCACACCCCTCTACAATTTTCCTTACTTCAGTTTGGTTTGTTAAATCCATTAAAGGCTTTATGAATTAAAGACGCTAATTTATTCAATGGTTGCCTTAAAGCAGTTATTTCTAAAAATATAACATTTAAATCATTTATACTTTCATTAAGATCAGGCAATCGCTAATTTAGCGCTCCTAAAAATTATAATAAAAAATTATGAAAGTTACAGTTGTAGGTGCCGGTGCTGTTGGAGCAAGTTGTGCTGAGTACATTGCGATTCGAAATTTCGCTTCTGAAGTAGTAATCGTTGATATTAAAGAAAACTTTGCTGAGGGTAAAGCAATGGATTTGATGCAAACGGCTTCATTACTAGATTTTGATACCAAAATAGTTGGAAGTACTAACGATTATACCAAAACAGCAGGAAGTGATATTGCGGTAATTACTTCAGGGATACCTCGTAAACCAGGTATGACTCGTGAAGAGTTGATTGGTATCAATGCAGGTATTGTTAAGACTGTATCTGAAAACTTGGTAAAACATTCACCTGATATCATCATCATAGTGGTATCTAATCCAATGGATACAATGACTTACCTTACTCATAAGGCTACAGGTCTTCCTAAAAACAGAATTATAGGAATGGGTGGAGCTCTTGATAGCGCTCGTTTTACTTATCGATTGGCTGAAGCACTTGAGTGTCCTCAATCAGATGTAAGTGGAATGGTTATCGGTGGTCACTCTGATACAGGAATGATTCCTTTAACACGTTTGGCTACAAGAAACAGCGTAAGGGCTTCTGAATTTTTATCAGATGAAAGACTAGATGAGGTAGCAAAAGCAACTATGGTTGGCGGGGCTACTTTAACAGGAATGCTAGGAACAAGTGCTTGGTATGCTCCAGGTGCAGCGGTATCTTCTATGGTGCACGCCATTGCTGCAGATTCTAAAAAAATGTTCCCTTGTTCAGCTTTCTTAGATGGGGAGTATGGACTAACTGATATCTCTATCGGTGTTCCATGTATAATTGGAAAAGGTGGAATTGAGAAAATTGTAGAAATAGAATTGTCAGAAGCTGAGAAAACTAAACTAGTAGAAAGTGCAGCAGCAGTTTCTAAAACAAATACTTTACTTGATGCTTAGTTAGAAGTATCATAACAAAATTTAAAGGGGGATGTACTTACATCCCCTTTTTTTATGTGATCTTATTTACTACTAAACTGGTCTTCTTTGTTTTTGAACAAGATATTGAAGGTGGTCATTGAACCATAGCATCTGCTAATATATTGTTGTAAGTGTACTTTCTCCTCATCAGATAGTACAGCATGGCTATTGATGTTTTGTTCTAATACTCTTAATCGATCTCGCATCATCACAATTTTATGAAAGAAACCTTCAATAGGTATTTCTTTTGATTGTTGTTCAGTATTGGCTGGCTGTAGTATCATAGTTCCATCAGTCCATTTACTTCCTAACTCTATAATTTCATTGTTGCTGTTGTATTTATCGAGCACATGAATGAGTATTTCTTCCATTGCTTTCAAATCTATGCCGCCCTCTCCAGTTGATCCTTCCTCATTTTCTGAGAGAATTTCTAATTCATCGCTTGATTGAGAGATAGACATTTGGCCTCCTTTTGCAAAATAGATGATAAGATTGGTTACTCCAACTTCTGCTATCATTCCATCTCCATATAAATCGTGGCAAACTTTCATTCCTACTGCGTATGTCATATTCTTTTTGTTTTAAGTTAAAAATAGAAATAAATCAATTTCAAATTGCAAATCGAATTAAGATTTGGTTTAGCTAGACGGAGAAATTATTCTTAGGGTTCGATATTAATATTTAAATGATAATTTTTGTAGCATGCAAATAAGAGTATTGGGTAGTGGTACATCACAAGGAGTTCCTGTAATTGCATGCGACTGTGAGGTATGTCATTCTTCTGATAAGAAAGATTATCGTCGTAGAGTCTCGCTTTTAATTGAGAAAGGAGATACCAATGTTGTTATTGATACAGGGCCAGATTTTAGAGAACAGATGCTTTTAGCTAAGGTTAAACATTTAGACGCAGTTGTATTTACCCATGAACATAAAGATCATGTGGCAGGCTTAGATGATATACGTGCGTTCAATTTTAAAATGAATGGGAAGGCAATGGATGTTTATGCTACATCAAGGGTTCAAGATGCTCTAAAGCGTGAGTTTTCTTATGTATTTGAAGAAAATAAGTACCCAGGTGTACCTGAGATTAAATTGAATGCTGTAGGAAATGAACCATTAGTGATAGGAGATGCTCAATTGTTTCCAATTGATGTAATGCATTATAAATTACCTGTGAAGGCATATAGAATAGATGATTTTGCTTATGTAACGGATGCTAATTATATTTCAGAAGAGGAGAAGCAAAAGCTATTGGGTTTAGATGTATTGATTTTGAATGCTCTTCGGAAAGAGAAACATATTTCTCATTATAATTTGGAAGAAGCGATAGAATTGGTCAATGAACTTAAACCAAAGAAAACGTATTTAACACACATTAGTCATCTAATGGGAAAACATGAAGATGTGCAGAAAATACTACCTGATCATATTGAACTGGCTTATGATGGCTTAGAAATTCAATTTTGAAATTTATTCTACTTGTTGTCAACCAACTTACTTGAATCTTGGGCTTGTTCTTCTTTTAAATTCTCATAAAAGAAAAGACCTTTATTAAGTGGGGCAATTCCTTTGATGAGGCTTAATTTATTAAGAGGGGCAATACCTTTGATGAGGCTTATATGTTCTATTTGTTTATCCAAAACCTTCTGTGCACAAATGCTTTCTTTAACCAGATCAAGTAGGTCTTGTTTTTCTATTTCTTGAAGATAAGCGTAGATGTTCTCGCAAGAAAAATCATAGTAAATATTCTTCTTTGATAAAGTTGATGAGTGCACTTCTTCTATAGGTGGAGTTACTAAATTGTAGTTATTATAATCCCCTAAATTAGAAGAGAGAGGGAGGTATAACAGTGAAAAAATAAAAAAAGAAGAAACTTTTCCCATATAAATTATTGGGGTCTTTATTTATAACTGTAAAAATGGGAAAGAAATGTGAGAAAAAATAGAGTGTATACACTCTACTTTTCAATATTGTAAATAATTGATTTTCATTTAGAAAAGACTATTTTGTAAATAAGATTCTTCTTCCAACCTC
>Ga0316204_10004100_pt1 | contig 27106 bp, 46 predicted proteins | sample 6monrhotite_MG_2_FD_205661 | JGI IMG/M metagenome (GOLD analysis project Ga0316204, IMG submission 205661) | Microbial mat bacterial communities from mineral coupon in-situ incubated in ocean water Damariscotta River, Maine, United States -... | ecosystem: Environmental > Aquatic > Marine >...
TTCGGGCTGCTCATCAAGATCTCCTCGGCTGGCGGCACCGTCATCGTTCGTGCGTGGAACGACGCTTCGCGGACGCAGATGCTCGGGACTGTGACCATCGACTTCACCGGCATCACCGACGAACCGGTGTCCTTCTGGGACATGGGCATCGAGGCTCCGGTGGGGGTCTGGGTGGACGCCATCGGTGACGCCACCTCGGCGACGAAAACGCTCGATGTCAGCGCCACCGTGATGCCTCTCTGAGATGGCTATCACCTCCCAGCGCCCAACGAAGGGCACAACGGCTGCGGCGGTTGACATCACGCTGACCCCTCCGGTGTTCGAGGTGGACTTCTCCACGCTGGACTCCGCGTCCTACAGCGACGGGACTGTCTCTGTCGGTGGGTTCGACCTGACCGTGGCGAACTCGGCGAACTGCACGAAGATTGGGCCTGACGGGTCGGACGGGATCATCTTCGAGGACCCGACAGGTTCGCAGTACGGCGGGACCTACACGTTCGTCAACGCCTCCTACGCGCTGGCTGACCTCATCGGCGGGACCCCGTCGGCGGACAGGCTGTACGTCGTGCAGTTCGAGATTTCCTCTGAGTCAGAGCCTGTCAGTTCGTCCGAGGGTTGGGCCTTCGGCTTCCGCGAGGACCAGTCGGTCGCTCGGAAACTCGCTGGCATGCACCACGGGACTGGCTTCAACCGGCTCTACGCTGGCGCGACGACGCTTCAGTCGGCCATCACGAACATCGCCGCGCGCACGGTCACGATGTTCTACCAGGAGGGCTTCCTGTTCTGGGTCCAGATGAGCACGAGCGTGGAAACCACGCCGTTCATCAACGCCGACGGGCTCGCCAACACGAAGTGGGAGACGGGCGCCGACATCACTGCCGATGTGTCCGCCGCTGGTTTCAATGTCTACTTCGGGATGTACATCAACACGAGCTCCTCCGTGACGCGGATCCTCAAGAAGATGCGCGTCTGGGAACTCGGGAAGGTGAGCTAGATGACTATCGTGAGCCAGAGCCCAGGCGGTTCCGGCAGTGGAGGTGTGACGTCGCCCACGCCGTCGCCAGGCGCGGTGGTCCTGCTTTCCGCGTCCTCGTCCACCGAGTACACCACGATCACCGCCGCCCTCGCTGCCGCCTCTAGTGGCGATGTGGTGATGGTTGGGTCTGGCGACTGGTCTGAGAGCGTCACAGTGCCCGATGGCGTGCGCCTTGTCGGGTATCCGATCACCACGTCTGTATCCATCCTCGGCGCCGACACGACCAGCACCCGCGTGACCCTCGGCGCTGGTTGCACGCTGCGCGAGATTCTGGTCAAGGGTCCATCGTCTGGCAGCAATCCGAACGTCACGGCGAACCACGCGAGCGGCGGCACTATCCTGTTTTCCGTGCGGCTTGAGGCTGACGGCGGCTCCGGCGCGATGATTCAGAAAACGGGAGCAGGTGCGCTGATCTGCCAGTTGGTCGGCTTCAACGCTGGCACGACGACGGGCGCCATCCTTGACGCGAGTGCTGGGCTTGTCCGAATCGTAGGCGGAGGCATCAACGCGAACGCGGGCACCGCTGCCGAGTTCCTGAAGTTCACCGGCACCGTGACGGTCGAGGGGCAGTTGGCTCAGGTCGGCCCGCCCATGAACCTGGCGGACGTGCTCCACATCGGCGGCACTGCTCAGGTGGGTCTCGCCAACCTGACGACGCCGAACGACGGAGCGGGCACTGTGACCAACGGCCTGCGCATCGTGGCCGACGGGGTGACGGTAGACCTCAACGGCTGCGTCTTCCGCGCGGACACCTACGACTTCCTCGTGGACTCCGGCCTGACTGGCTCCGGGTCTAACGTGACCCTGATTGGGATGGAGTTCGAAAAGGGCAAGTCGTCCTTCCCGGCTACGTGGGACCCGGACTTGCTACTCGTCTCCTATGCCGACCGCGGGGAGAGCGGAGACAACCCCGGGTTAAAGTTCGTCGGCGTCGTGGACATCGGTACGCCGCAGTTCCCGGCATCCTTCTCCGCGGGCGAGGGCGACTCCTCCATCCTCGGAATGGTCGCGTACACGCTGGACGACAGCTCGGGCACGTTCACAGACGTGACATCTGATGTGACGACGGGCGGTGACGGCAACACAGCAGCGTGGGGCACTGACGCCGACGACGCGCTCTACATCGGCTTCAACGAGAACTTCAAGCCGCGGGCCTACGACCTCGAAAACGTCGTGGCCCTCAACGGCACGCTGGCTGTCGAGGTCCTGACGGGCACCGGGCCCGAGGTGTGGACGGGCATCAACTACATGTCCGGCCTGTCCGGCACCAGCACGTCCTACGCGAAGTCCGTGTTTGCTCGTGCCAGCGGCGACGAGAACATGCGGTTGAACACGGAGGGCAGCGCGTGGTCTTCGTGGACTGCCGGTGATCCGCCATCTACCGGCACGGACCGGTACTGGCTCAGGGTTCGGAACGATGGGGCGATTACCACGTCTCCGACTGTGGACCGGGTTAAGGTCGGAACGTCGTGGATTGAGGAGAAGAACACGGGCACAGCGCGCTTCGGTGAGTCTGAGGAGCTTCGCACCTTCTGGGAGGGCAACGGCGAGATGATGTCTGCCCCGAACGGCGGCGCCAACAACCCGAACAACGCCGACATCACCATCAGCACGAACGTGTCGTACCGGCAGGCGTCGAGCCAGTACGCGAGCGGGCAGAACAACCGCGCAGGGACGCAACTGGAGGTGCCTCGCGGCATCGACACGGGCAGGCCCGCGACGTTCGCCCTTGTGTGGACGACGAGCGGCACAGACACCGCCGCAGTGAAGTGGGACCTGTACGTGACGGAGGTCCAGATTGGTGACGTTCTGAACTCCACGACCACCGAGCGCGCGGTCATCACGAACAGCGTGGCCCCGTCCGGTACGGCAAACACCGTGTACAAGACGACCTTCGACGCGGACATCTCGGACCTCGTGCCCGGCGATGAAATCGCCTTCATGCTCTGGCGCAACGGTAGCGGGGGAGGCTCCGACTCCAACAGCAACGCAGCCATCGCCCTGTCACTCGCCTGGGAGGCGTACTTCTATGACTAGCCCAGACAAGGACCACCCAACATTCACACCATGTGAACGCAACACGCAAGCCTATGTCGCGTCTGTCGCGGATTGGGTTAGCCTTGCATTGGTAGAGTCGGACGAACCTCGCCCGCGTGCCAAGGTGGGGTTGCGCGATGACACTGGAGCCAGTGGAGCAGACGGCGGCAAGCGAGTCCTCGTGGGTGGACGCCGTGGGTGACGATCCCGGCGAGATTGGGCGCGCCCTGCTGGCTCAGGGTGAGCGGGTGCTTGAAGAGGTCCGCAAGAGTCGGTCTGAGACTGCGAAGTTTGACGAGCGCCTTGACGCCGTTGAGCGTGACGCGGATGTCGCGAAGTCTCAGCGTGCCGACATCAGGGAGCACCTAGCCGAGATTCGCGCGCGCCTCGACCGGCCCGGCATCGGTGAGCGGGTCTTCGAGGCTGTCGCCGCTGGCGTCGGGAAGTTCCTCGACAACAAGACCGCAGTGGTGGTCGCCCTCGGCATCCTCGCTGCTGGTGTGTTCGGCCTGTCCGTGAAGACTCCTCTGGGGAGCATCGGCGCGACCGACGGTGAGGACGTGGCCCAGGACGACGACGACGGCGGCGGCGACACTGGAGACGGCGGAACTGATGGGGGCGAGGGGGACGCTGTTGCTCCCGGGCCCGGGTACACCTATGGAGGCAGGCGCTGATGCCACATGACGACGACTTCCCCGACGACTGCGACGACGAGGACGAGGATGATCCGTGTCCGGATCCCGACCGGGACCAGGACACGCTGAGTGATGCCCTCGCGGTGATCGACGGCGTAGAGCTCGACGACGGCGACGAGAACAACGACCTCACCCCGTTCAAGGTGGTCAAGGACGGAGGCTCGATCTACGTCCGTTCGGGCTCGCATCCGTCCGCAGTGGCCTCGCTCTCCGGCGACGGTCTGTCCTTCTTCGACGGTGCGTCTGAGGAGCGGATGATCGAGTGGGGCCACCACAGCAGCGGCTCTCGCTGGCACACGCACCGCGTGTCCTTCGACGGCGGCGACCTCGTGACGGTGGCCTCCGATGCCTGACGCTCCGAGCAAGCGCAAGAGCACGCAGGAGCGGACTGAGGCGCTTCTAGGCGTCGGGTTCGTCCTCGTCTGCGCGGTGGCTGTCTACGACGCGAGCGCGGCTGCTGCTGTCGCTGGGGCCTACTCCCTGCTGTGTGCCGCCATCGGGTACAGCGGCGGGAAGTACATCTCTGGAGAGACGAAGCGCCCCAGCGGAACCCCAGCGGCTGAGCCGCGATGACCATCAAGGAGAAGATCATGGACCCAGTCATCGGACCAATCATCGCGGTGGTGCTCGCCGTCATCGTCTCCACGGGCGCGGGCGTCGGCGCGGGAGTCGGCCTCGGAGGCGCAGCCCAGGCGAAGAACGCGCGCCTGGCTACTGAGGCGCACGCGGCAGCCATCACGGACCTTCAGCGGAGCAACGTGGCGCTGCAAGAGGGCCAGCGCCTCATGCTGGAGAACTCCACCCGCCCCATCGTCATCGACGCCGAGATCCGCGACGACCTCGCCCAGGTCCCGGTCCAGTGTCGAACGGCGGCGGGCGGCGACCCGATGAGCCCCGAGTGCCAGTGGGCGACGTGCCTTCAGTTCGGCCAGAGCAGCGCCCAGCGCCCGGAGTGCGAGGACGTGCGAGACATCATGGTCGAGAAGCTCAGGGGCAAGGCGTGCCCTGAGCCGGTGGTGTCGGAATGAGCCGCGACATGAACGACCTTGACCCCGACTTCCGCGCGAAGTGCTACGCGCTCATCTCGGCGTGCAAGGCGCGAGGCGTGGACATGCGCCCCTTCTTCACAGCCCGTCACCCCGTCGAGCAGGGTGCCCTATGGCGTCAGTCCCGCTCAGGGTCCGAGGTCAAGGCGAAGATTGCCGCGCTCATCGAGGCAGGCGCCCCCTTCCTCGCTCAGTGCATCGTGGACGCGGGGCCTCAGTCTGGCCGGTGGGCAACCAACGCTATCCCGGGCCTGTCGTGGCATCAGTGGATGTTGGCCCTTGACTGCTATTGGCTCGTGGACGGGAAGGCCGAGTGGGACGCAGACGCCATCCACAACGGGGTCCAGGGATATGCGGTGTACGCCGAGGAGGCCGAGAGGCTGGGCCTGCGCTCGCTTCGCTCCATCGGAGACAGCCCACACGTTCAGATGCCGCAGGAGGGCTCCCCGAAGGGCAGAGGACTCGCCGCGGTGGATGCCGCGATGCGAGAACGCTGGTCGAAGTAACACCTGAAGGAGACCCCATGACCCCGCCCAACATCCCCGCCGAGCACGGCCCCCGCTCCGTCGCCGTCGCCGTCAGCGGAGGCCGTCCAGGCTTCGTCCACTTCAAGACCCCGCCGAGCCTCGGCAAGTTCATGCGCGGCGACTTCCAGCAGACTCCCGCCCAGGGCCCGCGCCCCATCTGGCGAGGGTTGGCCGACGGGTCGTGGCGGTTGGTCGCTACGGGTTAGGGTGTGATCACTTCACGTGCTTCCACGTGAGCCTGAGCCTCGCGCTACGGATGGCCGCTTGCCCCACGCCGAAGCGGCTCGACAGGACAGACAAGGACTCGCCAGAGGTTCTAATCTCGCGAACGATCGCGTCCGTCAACTTCGCATGCGGGCGTTCCACGCCGCGTGCGATTCGGCCATGTCGGGCCGCGTCAGCCATGTTGTTCTTCCTGGTGTCCCACCGAAGGTTCTCGACTCTGTTGTCGAGCGGGTCCCCGTTGTTGTGACAGCCGTCAAGTTCGCCGTGGCACGGGCTGACAAAGGCGGCGAGGACTAGTCGGTGCACGCGAAACATGACACCCGCCCCATCTAGATGGAGGTTCACCTCCGCGTACCCGTATCGGGAGACCTTGTGTCTTAGGAGCCTGCCACCAACCCGAATCGACGACGGGTTTCCGCACCGGGACAACCTCGACACCACCCTAGGCATGCTCCAGACGCGCCCTGCGTTGCTGATTAGGTAGTGGGACTCGTAGCCGCCTATTGGGCGCCACGACTCTCCTGGATCGGCTGGTGGTGTAGTCTTCTCGCAGGGCATAGCGAACCTCCTGAGTTCGTCTCCCGTGCGCTGGACCGGCAAGTACAGCGGTGCGGGGTGCCCCCTCAACCTACCAGCACTCACGTCGAAGTTGCACCCTCCTTAGGATGGCACCCACTCCACGGGACAGACGGTAGCCAGGCCCTCGTAGCCCTTCTCCCACGTCGCCCACATCACCTCCGACTGTCCGCCCTGGCCGTCGCCGGTGAACGAGATGCGCCCGCACGGCGTGTGCTCCATCAGCAGCCCTCCGCCCGGCAGGAAGAGGTGGCGCCACGCAACCTGGCAGTCGATCTGCCTCGGCAGCAGGGAGCTGACCCTGTCGCCAGGCCGAGCTACCTCGAGCGCCCACTCGGTGAAGCGCAGCGCGAGGGACTTCGCCTCCCCGGGCTTCCGCTTGTACCCGGGCCAGTTGCCGATGAACCAGGTCTTCGGTGACATGAACCCGCGGAGGTAGGCGATCTGCGCCTCCTTCGTTTCGAGCGTTCCGCTGCCCGGGTTGAGGAAGTCGGCCCACAGGACGTTGTGCCCCTTGCGGTTGCACTCGGCGGCGCGTTCCTGTTTGAGCTCGAACCCGAAGATGTTCGCGCCGGGCACCTCCCTCGCCAGCACGTCGAGGATGGCTCCGTCGCCGGCGCCCGGGTCGAACAGCGTGACGCGGCTGCCCGTGGCCTTCTCCTGCTCCTGGACCCAGGCGAGCACCTGCGCCGCTCGCAGGAACAGCTCCGTCTCCTCCGGTGGCGTCGGGAAGAAGTCGAGCTCGTCGCCGATGCTGTCGCGGACGTGCGGGATGAGGGGGCGCTGGGAGTCAGTCATCAGAACGGCAGGTAGTCTGGGTCGTGGCCCTGGGCCTTCATGTGCGCTCGCCAGTTGGCCGTCCTGTACTCGGAGAGAGCCGCGCAGTGGCGAGCAGTCGCAGGCAACCGCCCCGACTCCGAGAACACAGGGTCAGCCTTCAGCACGCCTCGCCGGTCCGCGCTCGCCAACATCCGCCCGTATCGATCGACGATGGACCCGGCAATCACCCGGTCCTCGTGCTCGCGGAACCAGCGGTGCGCCATGCAGGTTCCGTAGTCCACGAGGCGGCCTTCTTCGTACCAGTCGGGCTCACAGTCACAGGCGTCGTCCCCGCCGCTCTCTCGGTAGTTCAGCATCCGACGCATCCGACGGGCTGCAAGATCGCGGAAGGCGGTGGCACGCTTCGCGCGAAGCCGAGCCCCTGGGTACGCCTGGAACCGCCTGACCCTCACCACGGAGAGGACGCTCATCCCCTCAACCCTCCAGGTGCATGGGGCTGACGACGGCGCGGTCGGTGCCATTGCCAGCGAACACGATGGGGATGGTGGACTCGCCGAACTTCAGCTCCGCCTGCTCGGCGTCGTGAATGGCGAGGCCGCGCAACAGGGCCCTGTAGTTCGTCTCGATCGTCAAGTCCTCGCCCTCTGTCTCAGCCTCCACGGTCTCACCGAAGGTCGAGGCGTCGGACTTCGAGGACACGCGAATCTCTCCGGGGGTCAGTACGAGCCGGACCCGAGTGTGCTTGCCTTCGAGGATTCCGCCAGCCCGTCTCAGCGCGCCGACGATGGCCGACCTGTCCACAAAGACCCGAGTGCGCCACGTGGTCGGCACTGAGGCGTCGATGTCCGGCCGAGGAACAGCCATCATCGTGTAGGTGACGACGTCGTGCTCTCGGCGGAAGCAGACCACCGACTCGGTGGCGCCGACCGACCAGTCCTCACCGCAGGCGAACTTCGCCAACTCGGAGCACGCCACCGCAGGCAGCGCGAGGTCGGGGAGTTCCCAACCAGCAACCTCCCGGGGGAGCATCAGCCCATTGGCCGCGTCGGTCGCCACAGCGCGAACCCCGTCGGCCGTCTTGTGGAGCCAGACCGTGTCGAAGTCGCGGCCACCTCCCGGCTTGTCTGTGAACGGGAGCGACAGCGAGAGCAGTTCCGCCAGCGTGTCGCCAGGGATGGAGGACACGGGGTGCACCTCATCCTTTGGCAACTGGAAGTCGGAGGCCGCCAGGCAGGACACGACGTTGGTCGCGCCTCCGCAGGCCACGGTCAACCTGGCTCCGAGCTGGGCGTGCCCGTCCATGGAGAGCGTCACGTCACCCGCAGGCAGCAGGCGCACCATGGACAGCAACTCCCGGCCCGGCGCAGCTGTGGCTCCGGCGGCTTCGACCACCGCCTCCACCGAGGTCTGCAGCGTGATCTTCGTGTCGGTGCCGGTCAGGGACAGCCGGTCGCCGACGGTCTCGAGCAGCACGTGTTTGAGGATGGCGACGGGCCCGTTGGCGCACGCGCCCACCGCGCGGCCGAGCGCATCGACGAGGACGGACTTCTCGATGGTGACGTTCATCGGTCCTGCTCCTGTGCGTCGAGGTGGATATCGTCGTACCAGATGGACTCGAAGCCATCCTGGGCGGGCTTCACCACCAGGGATGTCTGCAACCCGAACCGCTCGGCCGCCATCTCGCTCGGGTGGCGCTCATCGAGGCACGCGCGGTAGGGGCGCGTCGCGTAGTCCACGAGGTCGCTCGGGTGGGTCGTGTCGAGGACCGTGGCGTTAGGGATGGGGGTTCCGCACACCTGATGAACGGCGACTGCGTACTCGTACCGCTCCTGCGTTCCGGGCTGGTGGGGGTTCTCGGCCAACGATCGGTCTCGCGCTCTCCAGTGGTCTGTGTTCATGTTCGAATCTCCGTTCGAGGTGAAGTGTGGACCCGCCGACGAAAGCCGACGGGTCCGGTGAGGCACGCGCTGGTGGGGGAGGACCGGCCGCGTGCCGGGAAGGTCAGCCGGTCTCTCGCCGGAGCCGGTCGAAGTCCTTGTGCTTGAGCTTGACCATGACGCGGTTCCCCATGCGATCGACGAGGTCAACGGCGGGACGCCCAACGAGGCCCTCTGCCTTGAAGTCGCCCCAGTCCGAGAGGACGAAGTCGTTGGGGTGGTCCACGAGCCCACGCGCTTCGGCGATGGTCCCGACGGCGACGAGTGGGACAACGTCGATGCCGAGCTTCGCGGCCACGTCTTCCACGTCTGCCCGCCGCAGCCAGAAGCCGCCAATCTTCACATCGAACAGCACGAACGACTGGTCGGGCCGGTAGTTGCCTCCGCTCTGGATCTTCGGGCCATAGCCCTCGCCGTAGAGGGTGACGTCGGAGTCTCCGAAAACCTCCTTCATCTTGTCGAGCAACCCCATGCCGAGGATGGCCTCGAAGAGCCGCGTGTGGATCTGCGCGTTGTCTGTCTTGCCGCGAATGACGAGGTCCTGGTAGCCGTCGCTCGGCCATCCTCCGACCCCAACGAGCCCGATGCGGATGTTCGTGCCGTCCACCTTCTCGGTCCACTGCCACTCGCAGTCCTTGAGGTACTCGATCGCCGTGGTGGCGTACTCGCCCTCGATGAAGAGGCCGCGGTCGGTGCGCTTGAACAGGCTCTGGATTTTCGGGTACACATCCATCGTCTCAGCCCTCCTGCCCGGGCTCGCGGATGCTGTCGTCCACGGGCACGTCGGGCATGAAGTCGTCCGGCGGCGTCCGGTTGGGCGGAGGGGCCGAGCCGTTCGGGGGCGGAGGCGGACCACCGTCAACATCGGCGAACTCGGCGTCGATCACGTGCGCGGCCTGGGCCTCGGCAGCCTCTCCGTCGAGCCGCATGGCGTGGGCCAGGGCCGCGCTCTTCGGAGCCGTCTTCGCCACCATGTGGACCACGGTCTTGAGCATGTAGGCGCGCCGCTTCTGGGGCGAGTCGTCCCACCACTTCACGAGGAAGCCCTCCTCGCCGTAGACCATCTTCTTCTTGCTGTCGTCCCAGGTGGTTCCGCTGAACTCGACGCCGTGCTCGTAGATCTCGGAGGTGTCCATCACGCAGGTCCGACGACCGCCGGTCACGAGCGTCACGATGCAGTAGGCACCCACGAGTTCGCCACGGTCCTCGTTGAACAGGCGGCGGTGCTTGATTTCCTGGGTCGCCGGGTTGTAGTCGAACTCGTCGTTCTCTCGCCACAACTGGACGTTCACGTCCTTCACCAGCGGGTGTTGGAGCATGAGCTTGATCTTCCCGCCGTACTCGACGACGAGCTCGCAACGCTTCCCGTAGGGGATGAGGGCGCACTCACTGGCGGCTCCGCCGAGCTCCAACCCGAGCCCGGCCGCGTCGGCGACGGCGTCCCAGATGGACTCAGCCTCGCATTCCAGGAGCTTCTTCGTGCGCCGGAACGACTGGATGATCATCCGAATCTCGCGAAGGGCCCGAGCCTTGTTGGCGTCGGTGCGCTCCAGGCCGCGCAGGTCCATCAGCGCGTTGACCTTCTTCGTCCAGAGCTTGTAGAGCCCCTCCTCGCGAAGGGTCAGTTCCTGGTCGGCGGCCCGCAGTGCGGGTGGTTGGGCGTGTCGTGCCATGGTCTAGCTCGCTTCCTTTGGTTGCAGCCTCGACTGCTCGATGTAGATGGTGTGCTTGTAGTTCTTCGTGAGCCCGTCGAAGAGCCCGCGGAGGTTGATGTACGTCCAACGCCCGTCCACGGGCGCCTTCTCTGTGTCGAACCACTCGGGGATCGTGCTGGTCTCGACCCAGGTCTCGGTCGGGAGTTTGCTCAGCCAGTCGGGAAGGTTGCCCTTCGCTCGGGCGAAGAGGGTGTGGAACTCTCCCTTGCGGATGGCCCACTCCGCCACGACCGCCAGGCTCTCCGACACCCTGACCTTGTCGGCCGCAGTCCGGCTGAACGACGGGTTGCGGGTCACAAGCGGGCCGATGACGGTGCCATCGGGGAGCGGTAGCCGAGTGGTGAGCCTCTTCATCGCGGCCTTCACTTCAGCTCCCTCTCGCTGAGCCATGCCCTTGAGCCGCTCGACAGCCCGCCACTTCGCCTCCAGCGGGAGCGTGTCCGACCACGTGGTGCCGTTGCACTTGAGCCCACGGAACGGGCATGAGGTGCAGTGCTCGCCACCCATCGGGCTACCCTCGTGGACCTTCGGCGCGACCTGGTCCCGACGCCAGCATGCCTCGAGATACCGACGCGACATCCCACGGAACCATCCAGCTGTGCGCTCGACCCGCAGGCACGTGCCGTGGCGCAGGTACCAGAGGTTGAAGCGCACGATGTGGTCGTCGGGCACGTTGTAGAAGTCAGCCAGGAACGCGCCGTAGGTGACGGGCTGTGGCCGGTAGTCCACCTTGTTCTCGTTCGGCTCCGACATCGCGGACTTCCAGTCGTCCCCGGTTGCGACTGTGGTCTGGCCCTTCGGCAGTCCTTCGAGGTCCGGCGTCTCGTCGAGGTAGTGCCGGTCGGGCTGGAGCGCGTACCACGTCTCGTCCTGGAACGAGGCCGGGTCGAAGTCGGGCCCGCGCACCGCCTCGGGTGGGGCCTCCGCCCAGCCGCCAACCATGCCGCCGTAAAGGCCGTCCTCGTCGTTGGGCGCGATGACCAGCCCGATGTAGGTCTGCTCGACCACAGCGGACGCCGGCGCGTTCTCCAGCAGCCCCATCTCCTGGAACCGTCGGAGGCAGTACATCGCGTCCTGCTGCTCCAGCGGGGAGAGCATGCCGAGCTTCGGCCGCTCCGCCCGGGGCACACCACGGAGCGCGTCTCGGATGTAGTCGTGGACCCAGGAGCCCACGCGGTAGCCAGCCCACGGAGCGCCGGGCTTGCCCAGCCGGATGCGGACACCCTGGCGGGCGCACTCGTCGTCGGCGGTGATGGTGGAGGAGCGCCAGAGCATCAGGCTGGCCCGCCCGTGCTCAATCGCCGAACGATGAGGCCAGGCAGTCCGCGCGCCTCGCCCGTGTCCATGCGGCGAAGTTCCGCCTCGGGCTCAATCGCCATCACTTCGGCCCCTCCAACGAAGTCCCCAGTTCCAATGCGCGGGACGTGGGGCTCGGGGTACTGGTGGAACTGGTGGAGCTGGTCGTAGTGGTTGAGCGCGATGGCGTAGCTCTGTAGGTCATGAACCCCGTCGTCCACCGGGTGTTCGGTGACGACGAACCTCGCGCGACACAGGCGACAGCGGTACTCCTGAAGATAGGTGGTCATCGGACCAGCCACACAAACCCACCGACGAGGGCGGCGACGGTGGCGAGCGGCAGCGCGACGGAGAGGACTCGGTCGCGGAGACTCACGCCCTGCTCGGCGTCCGGCACGAGGTCGAGACTGACCCCGTCGAATCGATCGTCGCGTGGGCGATCACCCAGCGCGCGGTTGGCTTCGCGCAGTGCGCGTTCCTGCTTCTTCATGTTCGGCCCTCCGCTGCGGATAATACCTAAGCCGGTCGGGATAGCAAGGGGTTCGGTGACGAATGTCGCCGGAGCCAGTTACTTGAGGTTCGGCATCGTAAGCGGCTGAACATCAAACGGTTTCGTCACTGGTGGCGAATCGCCCATTCCGGCCACGCGGTTCGCCCGACACTTCTCGCCGAGGGCGCAAGCGTCCGCAAAGGCGCTCCAGTTGGTGCACTCGCCCTGCTGACAGGGGTTGGGGTTGCGGGCCCGAGCTTGCGGCACGGTCGAGGCGAGCAGGTTCCTCACCCACGCCGCCCGGGTCCCGTCCGCTCGCATATCCTCGCGCCTCTCGATGCCTCGGCACCGGGCGCACATCCCTGCCGGGGCTTGTCCGTAGGCGGGCTGGCCGCACGTCTTGCACTTCTGGTCAGGCATCGTCGGGCTCCAGGCCAGTGGCTGGCATGTCGGTCGTCGGGAAGAACGACTCCTCGTGAAGGAAGCAATCGTCCCCGAAGATGCCGGGGGCCGTGCGGAGTTCGCGGTCCCGACGTGGAGGCTCCGGTAGCAGGTCCCGCGTGCTCGAGCCATCCTCCCGGGTGAAGAGGTCGCGGCCAGCGCGCAGGGAGGAGCTCGCCTGCTCGATGACCTGCTGGATGGCGGACAGCTGCTCCTGCTCGGAGGCGGTCAGGCCTTCGGCGTTGTTCAGCCTGGCCGAGTTCACGCACACGGCGGCCATCGTCAGGTTCCCCGCGGCGAGGAGATGGTGGGCGTCAGTCATTGGTTGACGCTCCAGCAGGTGAAGTCCACTTCGATGGGTTCGGCGGAGCAGGTGTCGCGCTGGAGGTAGCCGATGTCCTCGGCGTTGATCGGCGCGTCGAAAACGATCTCGCCAGCATCAGCCGGGCCGGACCAGAGGACCTCGCCGGCGGCGGAGACGACAGACAAGAAGGTGCGTGAGAAGCCCTTCCCGATGTCCACAGACAGTCCAGTCATCCGGTACGAGGCGGCGTCGAGCACCCAGGCGGGACCGCCAGCACCCAACTGGGGCGCAGGAAACACGGCGGCGCAGGCGGCGGCAGCTCCGGCCTTCGCGAGGAGCCCGAGGAAGGAACGGCGGGAGGTCATCGCTGCCGCCACATCTCAAAGAGCGGCATCCTGCTCCCGTACATCGCCTCGTTGATGTCGCCAGCGAGCGCCATTGCTCGCTCGAATCGCCCGTCGTCGTTCGGGTGCCTGGAGCCGACGGCGAGCCAGCTCTTCACGCCGTCCTTGTAGATGTCGGGAGCCACATGGGTGGCGGACGGGGGCCAGGGCCTGCTCCCCAACTGAGGCACCGGGAACACCGACGCCACCGCTGCTGCAGCTCCGGCGCGGACGAGCGTGGTCAGGAAGGTGCGGCGGTTCATTGGGTCAGCCTCCTCATCGTGGTCATCACGAGCGCCTCGTTGACTTCAGGGTCGGAGACGGTGACAGCGCCGTCCCAGTCCATCGTCAGGTAGTTCGTGAGCCGTTCGTTCCCGGCAGCCGCGAGAGCGAGGTTCGCGCGAATGCGGTCGAAGGTCTCCATCGCTGCCGCTGTTGGCATGCCGTAGGGGCGGAGGCGCCGGGGCTTCGTGTAGAAGACCTCGCGACTGCCAGCCGCCTCCAGCGCGCTGAGTTCGGGGATGGTCACCCGTCGAACGTGCGGAGCCTCGTCGTGCACCGTCGCGAAGGACGTGCCGTAGATGGTCCGGTCGAGGGCGAGCCGCTCGTGCAGCGCAACGCCTCGCTCGACCGCCTCACTCGGCAGGTCAGGCCAGTACTTGTGGAGGAGTTCCGTGAGCGTCAGCTCGCCCTCGTTCGGGACCTCGGCGTAGTGCCCGGTCTTCTCCTCATCCATCACAAGCCTCCAACGAACAGACCAGGGGATAGCCTCGCCTCGTTCAGTCGAGCTGCGTGGATCGGGAACTTCGTCACGCATGTCCCGTCGAACGAATTCGCTCCGGCGAGGTGGCACAACCGGATGCGTCGAGCCGAGTTCACACGAGCTATGTGGAGCCAGCACCCGAGTTCACGGGCGAGCGCGCCCCACGCTGGCATCGTTCGCAGTTTCCAACCACCTCGGGAGGAGTCGTAGCCCTCTGGGTAGAGGTAACTCCCGTCCGGCTGCCGGAAGTCGGAGTTGCATGTGCCGCCAACGAAGATGCCAGCACCAAGCGAGCGAAGGACGGGCCTGACGACATCTACGGTCATGCCGTCCTGGACCGCGACGAGCACCGGGGCCCCAAAGCACCGCGCGCGTCCAGTTCGCCGTCTCCGCCAGTGAGCAGGCCGTGCCCGAGGTCGAGACCGCGCTTGATCGTCAGCGGCACATACAGCACCTGAGCGATGAGCACAGCGGCTGCAAGTTCGCGGCGACCGTGCCTCTGGCCGTAGTCGCAGGCGACAGCCTCGACGGCGGGGTCTTCGCGCAAGGCCATCACGAGGCAGAGGGTGGAATCCATGCCTCCAGAGAGAAGAACCCGTGTCGATTTCCTGTCATCCATCGTCAACCTCCAGGCGTCGGTCCCTGGCGACACCCCTGGCCGGGCACTCAGCAATCGGGGGCTGAGAGTTGCACCCCGGCCAGGGGCTGACGCCGTCCAGGGACGGTTCCCGTGAGCGGAACGGAGAGGGACGCTCACGGATATGGAGCGTAGCTGGTACCCGAGGCGGTGTCAAGGCAGGAGGCCTATATGGACCGCAGGCGGTGGTCCGCGTCGGAACGTGTGCGCCTGATTGCCGGACCTCCAGAACTTGCCCGGGATCGGGACCCTGGCCCACCCGGCTGCCGCCATGTGGTCGCGAACGGAGCCGACAGGGCACCCCCAGCGCTCCCAACGCTGAAGCCACGTGCGACCGGCGGGCGTAAGGTCTCGCCCACCAGACACGCCGTTGGCGTATCGGGAGCGCCTGCGGCCCTCTGCGTCCTCAAACACGCTCCGGCGCGTTCGCACAGTCGCCCTGAACCCGGAGCACCGATAGACGTGCCCCGTGTGCCCCTGCCCCTCGTCGGAGTAGGTGAGCAAGACAGGCCATCGCCCCCGGTCGATGAGGTGGCGCATCTGGCGCTTGAGGGGCCTGCTGATGTGGTTGAGGGCTCGCTTGTCTCGCCCCACGGCGACCATCCTCGACAGAGCAAGGACGGCTTGGGGCTCCTCGGGACAGACGCTCTTTGCCGCCCCGAAGGCTGGGGGCTGCCACAGGAACGCAGCCACCGGCTGGCCCTGCTCGAAGACGGCGAAACTGTAGGTCGCCGTGGCCCCCGCGGAGCCATATCCGTGGTGCTCGACGAAGAGTGGGCGTACAAGTTCGATCGGCACCGGGCGCAAGTCATAGTCCACAAGGGGCGGTGTCAACCTCACAGGTCGTTGTCCCGAGCAAGGTTCTCGAACCGCGTGTACTCACCGCGCCAGAAGAGCTTCACGTCGCCGATGTCGCCGTGCCGGTTCTTGCGCACGAGGATCTCAGCGATGCCCTTCATCTCCGTGTGCTCGTTGTAGACCTCGTCGCGGTAGATGAACATGATCTGATCAGCGTCCTGCTCCTGACTCCCCGATTCCCGAAGGTCGCTCATCAACGGCCTCTTGTCCGGCCTGGACTCGACCCCGCGGTTCAACTGCGACAACGCAACCACCGGCAGGTCCAGGTCCTTCGCCATGCACTTCAGGCCCATGCTGATGCCGGAGATGACCTGCTCCCGGCTCTGCTCACGGCCGGTCCCCTTCATGAGTTGGAGGTAGTCGATGACGACGAGGTCGAGCCCTGTGCGCTTCTGCTGCCTCCGAGCCTTGCCCCAGATTTGCGCGAGCGTCTGCCCAGGCGTGTCGTCCAGCCACACTGGAGCTCCGTGCAGGTCCTCCATGGCCTTCGCGTAGAAGACCCAGTCCTCCGACCGCAGTCGCCCTGTGCGCAGCCTGTGGCCCAGCACACGCCCCTCCGACGACACCATCCGACCGGCGTTCTGTTCCTTGCTCATCTCGAGGGCGAAGATGGCGACCTTCTTCCGCTCCTTCAGCGCAGCGTGGCGCACGATGTCGAGAGCGAAGGCGGTCTTCCCCATGGCCGGGCGCGCGGCGATGATGATGAGGTTCGTGTCGTTGAGCCCGCCGAGCTTCCGGTCGAGGTCGTAGAACCCGGTGGGGATTCCGCCGACGTCGTTCGGCGCAGCTGCGCGCTCGCGGAGAAGTAGGTCGTACCTCTCGATGACGGTGGAGAGGCGCTCGAGGCCCGTGCCCTCCTGTCGCTCCTCTCCGAGGTCGAAGACGGCGCCCTCGACTCTCTCGCGGATGGTCTCGGCAGAGTCCTCGCCGCGGTTGATGGAGTCGATGGTCTCGTTGGACAGGATGAGGAGCCGGCGAATCGTGGCCTTGTCGCACACGGTGTCGATGTAGTGGGGCGAGTTGGCGACCGACGGTGTGGACTCGCTCAGGCCTGCGAGGTAGGCGTACCCACCGATGGAGTCCAGCCGCCCGATGGACTCCAGCCTGCCCGCCACCGACACCAGGTCGATGGGCTTCTGCTCGGCCTCCAGGTACTTGAAGACGTTCCAGATGATGGCGTGCGGCTGCCGGTAGAAGTGCCTGCGGGTGAGTTTCGCGCGCTCAGCGTGGTCGAGGACGGTGTCTGGGTTGAGCAGCACCGCCCCCAGCACCGCTCGCTCAGCTCCAACGTCGTGGGGGATCGCGCGATCGAGTTCGTCGTGGCTGGCGTTCACAGGCGCGACATCCGGTCGGAAGCGAGTCGCAGTTCCCTGGCGACGTGCGGGTCTGAATCGTCGGCAAGGTCGGCCATGTCGGCGAGCAGTTTCAGCCTGCGGGCGGCCTTCGCGACCAGTTCCTCGTTCTCCGCTCGGATGTCGATGTTCGCCGTCACGGTCCCCGCGTGCTCCTCTCGGAGTGCGGCCAGCTCCTCCTGAGCCTCGTTGCGCTCGTTGCCCATCTTGCACCCAACCTGACGCAGAGCCGCCAACTCCGCCCGCAGGCTGATGCACTGGTCTCGCCAGCCATTCCGGTCGGTGCCGTTGAACTCTGCGAGGGCTTCACGGGCCAGCTTGAGTTCCCCGAGGGCCTGTCTGTGGTCGCCGCGCTTCCGCTCGTACTTGCGCTTGTAGCGGGCCTCGCTCTCCTCCTGCTCGGCGAGGGCTGCTCGGGCCTCATCCCGCTCCTGCTCGGCCTGCACCCACCCAGCACGCGCGGACGCCTCTGCGAAGCGGGCCTCGAAGCGACTCTCCACCGCGCAGATAGCCCGCGAGACGGTCACCTCATCGAACGTGTCGGCGGGGAGGCCGAGCGCCGTCCGCAGCCGCCTCATCTGGCCCATCAGGTCGCGGACGTACCCGCGCTCTGTCTCCACCTTCGCGATCAACTCCTCCCGCGACCCGAGGCGCCAGGACTCCCGCCGCTCCCTCGCCACGCCCTCGCGGGAGAGGCCGGTGGGCTTCGCAAGCGGAGCCTGGGCGTCGTTGGTTGCGCCGCATGGGCAGTCGCACTCGTCAGGCGAGCACAGCCAGCACACTTCCTGCTCCGGCTCGCTGGCCTCGCTGGCGGGGCGGGTGACCCAGCGCCACTCGACACCAGGGAACACGGCCCCCGGCCTGCCGATGAAGTAGCCGACACCCTTAATCACCCACCCGTCGCGCTCAACACTCCAGACGGCGAAGGAGTCGCGCGGGTCGATGTGGCCGCCACGGGCCTCGATCTCCGCCCCCTCGCCCCCATCCGGCAGCGCGGACGTGAGCCAGGGCTCGGCGGGCTCGGACTTCACGTACAGATGCGCTCGCCGCCTGCCGTCGCAATTCCCGCAGACCACGACCTGCCCGCATTCGGAGCAGTCCCAGACTCGGGGCCGCTCGTCCACCGTCTCGCTCGCCATCGCGTCCATCTCATCCCCCTCGCAAGTACACGTCGCACCGAGGTGCGGCGCCAGGTGTTGGAATCCGCAGGTGCAGGTCATCGGAGGGCCTTCTTGGCGTCGGACTTGCCCCACTCGCCGGAGCGGCCCTCAAGGCAACCCTCATAGAAGGTTTCCTCCACCAGCGCCCGAAGCCTCTCCACCTCGGCCAGCGCGGCGGGCAGCGTGTTGCAGGCGTGGACGATGTAGGTGAGGTCCTCCCTCCTCGGGTCAAACATCGTGTCGGCCTCAAGCAGAGTCACCCCAGACCCCACACAGAAAAGACTCCCGAAGTGCCAGCCCCACGGCCCATCCGTCGCCGCCGCAGCCAGCGCCCGCCCCTTCGCGATGTCGTCGGCGGTCATGGGGTGGGGCCTTTTGCGGCTGTCAACGCCAGCGCGAGGGCGCGGCGGGGGTCCGGCTCGTCGGGGCCCGCCCATCCGATCACGCCTCGGTACATGCCGGAAGTCTCAGAGGAGCAAAAGCCCGGGAGGTCATCGAACCGCTTGATTCGCGTCCGCTCGGGGAACGGGTCCGACTCTTGGATGAAGTCCTCGACAGGCCCCACGAGCCGCCAGATGTCCAGTTCGGCGTCGTGCGCCCACCCCGGAGCCGTCAGCGGCTGCTCCACCTCCGGCGCTACCAGCGAGAGCAGGGCGCGGGTGCCGAAGCCGAGCGGGCCGGTGGTCAGGTCGAGTCTCGTCTCCCAGAGGCGGCCACGAGAGACAGTGGCGCGGTAGCGCGGGACGAACACTTCGGGAGTGTTGCCAGCCCACTTGATGATGAATCCCTGCGCGGCGCTGGTGCCGGTCTTGTCGTCGGTGACGGCTTCAAGGTCGATGCACGTCGAAACGCAGGCGCCCACGGCCCACCCACCCGGCGGCAGGACCCCGGGCGGTCCGAGGATGAGGCAACTCACGACCCACCCCCTTCGGCCTGCGGCCCCGGGGTCTCTCGACCCATCGCCTGCTCGTACCTCTTACCAGCGTCCGCGAGACGGACAGCCGCACCCGCCAACAGCGGGCCCGCAGGCTCCGGCTTGCTGTGGTCTAACGAGCACACCCGGGGAACCTCGTCGGCGGTGTAGAACCCTGCCGAGAGGATGTCGTCCGTGTACCCGCTGCACTTCGGTCGCCAGAGCAGCCCTGAGTCGGTGTGCCTCAAAACGAAGATGTCCATCACTCACCTCCAGTCGAGGTCTGCGGCCCCGGGGTCCATCCACGCTGCTCGGCGCCGCTGAACACGGCCTCCAGTGCCTTGATTCGCTCTCCGGGCGGCAAGAAGCGAAGCGCGTCGAGGAAGGCTTCTGCGGGCGCCTTGTCTGCGTCGGCCTCCATTTGAATCAGCATCCCTGCCAGCTCTCGCGGCCCCCTGCTGCTGTAGTCGTCAAATCGGTCGCCCATCACTCACCTCCAGTCGAGGTCTGCGGCCCCGGGGTCCTACGCTCAGACCCGCGCAGCCATGCGACGACCGAGACGTGCCCCACGACGCCATCGACGGCCCAGCCGGTGTCGTCGCCTTCGTATTCCTCGTCCATCGACGCGAGGAACTCGGCCCCGTCAGCGTCTCGTGCGAGCACCTGAACGTGCCGCCCTGTGTCTGGGTCCCACGGGTCATCGCACCGAGGGAACGACCTGGAGTCTTCGTAATCGACGGTCACCCATTCGGGCGCAGTCGAGGTCTGCGGCCCCGGGGTCGGGACGCGCCAGTGGGTGACGCCTCGCGGGTTGTTCGCCTTCGTGCAACTGCGCCACTCGCCGTCGGTCAAGCCTGCGAAGTGCCGGTTGTTGAACTTCGTCCACACCTCGAATTCACCCCAAGCATCGTCCTGCTCCTTCTTCGTCGGCATCCGGTCATCGACGCTGACCCAGCCGTGAGGGTCTTCGCCAAAGAAGCCGAGAACCATCGCCTTGAGCGCGGCCTTCGCCTCATCCAGCGTGGTCGCACCCTCTAGCGGCTCCTCCCGGTCGGTCATCGTGTTGCACGCCAGCCATGCGGAGTCCAGACCGCGCGCCAGCAACCATCCAGACTCGTGGAAGTGCTCGCCCTCGGCGCTCCCCACGTCGTCGCCCTCGTAGTGGAACCAACCACCGCCGTCCTTCACCAGTTCACAGTCGCTCATCCTTCACCTCCTGCCGCGCACCAGGGCGCAGGCGTTGTCTGTTGGGCGGTCATCTCGAAGCCTTCCGCTGCTCACGCACCAGGTCTTTCCACGCCTCGACCTTCGGCTCGAGCCACGCCTTCGACGGAGCTCCATCCCTCTTCGAGATGTAGTCGAGCATCTCAGCCACCTTGAGCCGGTTCGCGTCGAACAAGGCTAGGGCCTCGGAGCACGCTCGCTTCCCGCCGGCGGAAGAGTTCCACCACTGATCGGGCGTCAAGCCCGTGATGGAGCCAGGGGTTGGCTTCGCTTTGGGAGCTCCGTCTCTGGCCCAGGCTCTGGCGCTCATCAGGCGGGCCTCGAAGCGAGTCGCCTTGTAGATCGTCTCGTACTTCGTGTTGCCACCATCCCGTAGCAGCTGGGCGGAGTTGTCCGAGGAGACCAGAGTCCAGCGGGAGATGAGGACGAGGTCTTCGACGGAACACTCGGGGCCTTTGACTCGACGAGGGCCTTTACGGTTGAGCCGATCTCGGACGAACTTGCCGAACTCGCCATCGAGCGATGGACCTCGACCCTTCCGGCCTTCCATGTAGCCAGCATGGACCTGGGCTACCGGGTCAGACTCTGGAATCAAAGAGGCTTGCCCCCCGCTGGGGGGCTTAGGGGGTCCCTGTTCCCTGTTCCCTGTTCCCTGTTCCTGGGCAGCCGGCTGTTTCACCTGCGTTTCCCTTCTGTTTCCCCGGGGGTTCACCATGACAGTGGTTGCCTTGTCTGGGTGCGGGTACTTGCTCTCAAGGGCGTGCTCCTTGCCCGTGATTCGTTGGTGCTTTCGGAAGTTCGGGAACGCGCCGAAGCGCCGACCATCCACCTCGTAGCGGACGAGAATCCCGGCCACTTCCAGGCCAGCAGCCAGGGCCTCCAGGTCAACGTCGTCCCATGGGAACACGTGGGAGTCGATGGACTTCGGAACCCAGCGGAACCGCCCATGGCCGTCTGCGATCTGCATCAGGCCAATAGCGAGCAGGCGAGCTGCGAACGGGAGAGCGCCCAGTTCCTCGTGCTGGAAGAACTCCGGCTTCACTGTGCGGATGCGGGCCATCAGAGCGTCCCCTCCGACACGGCCACGATCTCCAGCCGCGAAGCCTCGGCACGAATCTCAGCCATCGCCGGTTCGCCGTAGCCCCAGAGGTCCCCGTCGCCGCAGACCCAGTTGGGCCAGGGTCCGAAGTAGTTGCTGATGCGCTCGCCCGTTCGGATGTACAGCGACAACGACTCGACGAGCTGCTTGATGGTCCCGCAGCCAGAGAAGCCGCGCCAGTAGGAGCGAGGGTTGCCGGTGTAGATGCGGGCTCGGGTGTAGCGGTCGATGTAGTAGACGCGCCAGCCGGTCAACTCGAACCGCGAGACGAAGCCCTCGTGGTGCATGAACTTCCGCCCACGGGCGGCGATGTAGAGGACCAGCTCGTTCGCCTTGCGGCAGCGGGCTTCTCGTTGGGCCTGCAAGGCAGACATAGCTCTCTCCATGCCACACGATGTGCGGCGGGCTTGTTCAGCGCGGAGAGGGGGGCTCGCCGCGGGGTTTCGTTCTCGGGCGGGGTTTCCGCCTCCCCCCCCTGAGCCCAGTAGCTAACCGGAGGGGAGGGGGCGTCACGAAACCCGCGCTCGGCGGTGCTGGCTCTCGCCAGCCCGTGAACTCTACACGAAGGCGACTCGTGATGGCGAGTCCATCTTTGAGGCGTGATCATCGCCGCCGTCAGGGCCCGCCCCTGAGATGACGAAGTAGTTGCTGTCGGCGTCGTCCAGGCCGCAGTCCCCGCGCCGGAGGTGTTTCCCGCAGAAGCCGCGAACGTCCTGGCGAATGCTCTTCGGATACTCCGTGGTGGCGGACGACTTCACCCCCATGCGCGAGTAGCGAGCCCGTAGGCCGAATAGCGAGGTCCATGGGTCAGCGCACCCTGGCTGCGCGCACAGCGTCTTTGAGACACGACAGGCCCCCGACTCGCCCGCGACGATATAGGTCCACGGCAGATGCCCGGCCATGGTCAGCAAGGGCCGCGCATCCCCATCGTAGGTCGCCTCGTACAACTTCTCACCGTGGCTGTAGAAGTCCGCGCTGAGGACAGAGACCGCGTGCCACTCCTGGTGGGACGTGTAGAGGCCCGGGTACAGCGCAGCACAGGCTGGGTCCATCCTGCTGTACCCGCCATCGAAGTCCACCCAGGCGCCCTCGACGCCAGCGGCCCAGACGTAGGAGAACCGCCACTCGTCGCCGCTCATGCCGCTGGTCTTGTACCGCTCGGTGATGGACAGGCGCAGCATGAAGCCGCCCGCGCCCACCAGTCGAATCTCGTCGAAGCCTCGATCGTCCTCGTGCCGCTCGAAACAGTGGGTTGTCTTCTTGTCACTCATCTTCAGTCTCCGTTGGGGGTTGGGGTCTCATCGAACGGCGGGAACCTCTTCAGGTCCGCACCCTTGCGTCGCAGTGCGTGGGCGCGGCGGTGCGCGTCGTCGCCGAGGACAGCACGGGCCACGTCGATGGAGACCGCGCGGTTCCAGCGGTGGGCGAAGTCCTGGTCGGCCGGGGAGAGCGCCTCGTCCACGGCATCGCTCCCATACACCGCCTGGATGAGCGCCAGGTTGTCGGCTCGTGTCGCCTCCAGCCCCGCGATCACATCCTCGACCACGTCGAGCCCAGGCGGGACGGGCTGGCTCATCTCGCTGAACGCCCACAGGCCTTCGATGCCGCCGCGCCGCTTGTAGCCCGCAACGATGAGGAAGTCGTAGGTGAACTCGTCGGACACGGGCAGGAGCATCGACCACTGGCCGCCGGACCACACGAGGCGGTCGTCGCCAGCGAGCTCGCGCAGCCGGTTGATGGTCTCGCAGTTCCAGGAGCCGGAGGTGACGGAGCGCCAGTGGAGTTCAGGCCGAGCCCCCGCGTTTCGGAGAACGACCGGGGACGTGCTGGGTATGGAACTTCGGCGGAACTGGCAACGCCTCGCGTCGGCGTTCGGGATGGGCCCGGCGGCGGTGCAGCGTGGGCAGCGTTCAGACATCGCCGCCTCCCCTGAGCATGCGGATGAGCTGGACGGTGGCCTCGAGCGCGTTCAGCGCCGCCTCAGCCTTGTCGTTGGCGAGCCGGAGCCGCCGGTAGATTTCGTCGCGGTCCTCGACCGGGGCGGAGTTGGTGGGGCTGAGTCGGTCAGCACGTGCTGCCTCGCGCCGCTCAAACTCAGCCAGCACGCCGACGCGAGTCGTGTCGGTGGGCAGACCCATGATGTCGATGAGGGTGGCGACGTAGGAGTCGGGGGCCTCCTTGTCGGTGAAGAAGCGGGTGTCCTTCAGTTTGCCTCCGTCCATCTGCACCAACTCGTAGGGTCCGAGAGCTCCGATGTCGTCGGCGTCCGAGTACATGGCGATGCCGTTGCTGGCGATGCCTCCGTGGAAGTCACTCCCGCCGATGAGCACCCGGGCCTCTCCCCACGTGGACTTCGGCAGAAGAGCAGCGGAGCAGTCCCGCGCCCTCGCATGGCCGGAGAGGCGCTTCAGCGACCCAGCGTTCACGACCTCGGCGTCCCACCATGTTGCGTCCAGGATTCTTCGTCTTTGGGCAGCCCCCACGTCATCCGCCTTGCTCGCCATGAGGCCGGCGGCCCAGGAGACGAGGGCGCCGCTCTCGGCCATGCTCGCCTCTGTGGGGTCGTTGATGGTGAAGACCTCCATCTCCCTCCACGTAGCACCCTGCGGTGTACGCACCCAGTCCATCATAGGGCCGGTGACGACCACGCCATCCAGCCCAGCATCACTGGCGACCGAGACAGCCTTGTCGAGTGCGGTCACACAACTCCCGCCGGGGTCAGGCTCCAGCCCGCGAGCGTCGAGGAAGCGCCTCATCGTCCTGCCTCCCACTCCACTTCGGGGAGGATTGGGTCGCACGTGACGACGGAGAGCCACGCGGACCCATCTCCGAAGTCCACGAGAAGCATCTCTCCGTGTCCGAAGCCGACGACCTCGCCGGTCGTCTCGTGCCGGGGGTTGTGTGGGTTGTTCACTCGGATGGTGGTCCCGACCTTCTTCTCCATCCATGCCTTGTTGACTGTGGGGCCGCTCATGCCGACACCCCGTCGGCCAGCAGCCGGAGCCGCGCCATCTCGCGACGAAACCACGACTCGGGGCGCTGGGCCTCCACGGCCTCGGCGGTCTTGACGAACGCGCGCATCTTCTCACGCTGCTCGTCGCTGAGACGGGCGTGCTTCAGCATGAGACGCGCCGCGCTGATGGTCTGGGCGAGTGGTGGCACCATCGTGTTCCGCCCCCTCATCAGGACCACTCGGCGGCGGCGCTTTTCCTCGGCGCTCTGGGTCAGGTTCGTGTCGCTCATCGCAGTGTCACTCCGTTCGGGCCGGTCTCGATCGTCTCGCCCTGGGCCCGCAGGGCGGCGAGGTCTTTGGTGATGGTTGCGTGGGTCACGCCGAACCGCTGGGCGAGGGTCGCCGTCGTCGCCGACGGGACGTTCTCGAGGTACTGGATGACGAGAGCCCGGCGCCACGAGCGGGCGGCGAGGGTCTTGTTGATGTTGGCGCGGTCGGAGTCGGTCACGGGCACTCGCAGGACCCGGGCGGCCTGACCGCGCCAGTGGCGGCGAGCCACCGGAGCCCGTAGGCCGTTTCGACGGGCAGGCCGCAGGAGGAGCACGGGGTCACCGCCAGCGTCGGCCAGGGCATCGCCTCGGGGACAGCGTTCTCGGCGCAGACCAACCGCTCGCGCCAGCCCACACGCGCCCCGAGGGGTACGAGCACGGAGTCGGGCTGGGTTCGGCGCCACGCGATGCGGAGCTCAGCGGGGGTCATGGGGCGACCCCACGACCCTGGAAGCCCTTGACTGGCGGGTGCGGCCCGCGGGTCTGCCGAAACGTCAGGTTGATGCGCACCCCGCCCACCCGCTTGCGCCTCGGCACGTGGTGCTCCCACTCGTCCTGGGTCCCTGGCGGCATCACGAGCAGGTCGCCGTGGCCGAGCGAGAAGACGTGCTTGATCGAGTGGTCGTCCTTGCGCCGCATCACGAAGTCCCTGGCGGTGCCGAACGAGACCGAGGCGATCAGCGGACCCATCCAGTCATCATCGTCGGCGTGCCACCCGATGGTGTCCTGCCCATTGCGGTACAGGTTAGCGAAGCAGGAGTCGAACCTCGGCATGGCCGCAGCGATCTCCGTCGCGGTGGTGAGCCCCACCTCCTTCCGGTTGAACATCGCCAGTTCCACGTCGGAGCACACCTCGTGCAGCAGGGCGGGCCACGGCTTCGGTTGCTGCTCCTGCCCGCCGTAGCGGTAAGGGTTCAGGCCGTACCACGCTTCAAGGCGAGGGACCGGGAAGGCCTTGCCGTACATCGTGGTGGTGGCCTGCGAGAAGTCGAGCGCCTCGCGCACCATCCCCAACGTGTAGCCAGCGAGGGCGCCGGGATAGAGGGTGGCCGGCCCGGATGGTGCGGGGCCGAACAGCCCGATGGTCTCTCCGCTCATGTCGGGTACCGTAAACGAGCAGACTGGAGTACACAACACTCCTGGGGTACCGTGGCGCGCATGAGCGATATCCAAAGCTTCTCCCTCCAGTGGTTCAACAAGCACGGCCAGCCCGACGCCAAACACCCCATCCGGCTTGCGGAGGACGAGGTCGTCGTCGTGAGCGAGGCGGTCGAAGCGTTGAGTTCCATCAAGGTCTGCCGGGTGTGCGGAGGCGAGAAGACCTGCATCGAGGCCCCGGGCGAGGCCAAGCACGCTCGACGCACAGGCACCCCCATCCTCGCCTCGGTCAGCCGCAACGACACCGCGCGGGCGTCCCGGGCATCCCTCATCCGTGAGGCCACCGTCGGCATCGCCAGGTCGCCCGAGGTGCTGGTGGAGCTCACCCGGGTGGCAGCTGGCTCGCAGGCCGACCTCCGCGACGTCGTGGCGCACGCGCTGAAGTTCGCGGTGGTGAATGGCGCGTTCACAGCAGGCGAGGCCCCGCCGGCGCCGTAGTTCACGGTGCGCCCTCCTCGTCGGCCCACATCCGCAGGGTCTCGAGGTGCTTCAGCGCGACCCGTCGAGGGGTGCGCCTGATGTGCGGGGTCGGGGCCCCCACGGGTTCGGGCTCCTCCGGCTCATCCTCCCGCGCCTTGTCGGCGCACTTCGAGCACCAGCCCTCGCGCTCGTAGTCCATGTCGGACTCGGCGGTGACCTCGTGGCACTCGTCGCACTCCGGGCAGTTGCACTCGTCGGTGCCGCTCAGGTGGTAGCGGGCGCCGCAGTCGTCGCAGGTGCGGAAGTAGGCGTTCCAGTCGTCGGGGAGGTTGCTCATCGGACTCTCGCTTCCAGAGCGGCCACACGGCGCTCGCACAGGGTCATGCCGCAGTCGAAGAGCACGCCCTCGTGCTCACTCAGCGGCTCGCCCTCGTTGGGCATCTGGTCAGGGTGCGGCCCTGGGATGGAGTCCGTCCCAGCCAGCCAGAGAATCTCTCGCCCGGTGCAGACACCCACATCCCGGCGGTCGCCCGGGTAGGAGTAGACCTTGCCTCGTCGGTCGTCACTCATCGCAGTACCCACTTTCGTTCAGTCGCATCGAGGTTCGCTTCCTCTTCGGTGAGGAACGGCCCAGCGAGCTTGTTTTTGTGGAACAGATGCCGCCACGCTTCGAGCTTCGAGTCGAACTTCACCGCGTACAGGTACCACCGGTCGGCCTTATAGTGATGGTACGCACGCACGTTGATCTGATC
>Ga0316204_10004101_pt1 | contig 27106 bp, 19 predicted proteins | sample 6monrhotite_MG_2_FD_205661 | JGI IMG/M metagenome (GOLD analysis project Ga0316204, IMG submission 205661) | Microbial mat bacterial communities from mineral coupon in-situ incubated in ocean water Damariscotta River, Maine, United States -... | ecosystem: Environmental > Aquatic > Marine >...
AGCCTTAGAAGAGATTAATGCCGAGCTAGAAATGTTGGCGCACACCGATTGCTTGACAGGAATTCATAACCGTTTTTCATTTATGAAAATTGTTGAGATCGAGAAACGCCGTGCCAATCGATTTAATGATGTTTTTTCAGTGGTTTTATTCGATGTCGATAACTTTAAGAAGATTAATGACCAGTATGGTCACGATGTTGGTGATTCAGTGCTAAAAGAGTTAGTTCGAGTCATTGAACACAGCTTAAGAGAAGTCGATTCATTGTGTCGATTTGGCGGGGAAGAGTTTATTGTTTTACTGCCCAGAACAGAGCTTTCAGTGGCTCTAAACATGGCTGAAAGAATGTGTTTAGAAGTAGCAAACCATACATTTGATGTCGTTGGTCAAGTAACGATTAGCGCTGGTGTAGGTGAATATCGATCAGATATTAATATTGATGGGCTGATTAAAAGTGTCGATTTAGCGCTGTATCAAGCGAAGAATTCTGGAAAAAACAGAGTGTGTGCTGTTGAAGAGCCGTTACAAGGTAAATAGGATGAAAGTGCTTCTGAGGGTTAATTTTCTGATCAGTAAGTTTGAGCCTGCTTTGATATCTGTCGCTGCGCAATGGGACTGTTGATAAACGGCTCTTGAAATATACTTGAGAAAGAAATGAAGCAAACTAAGAGTGCTAAGGTTACGGGGCTTTTAGCACTCAGATACTGTAAATATATTTAAAGCAAAAAAGCCTCCTGTCTTTGACATGGCCGTCCATATTTTTAAAAAAGTCTCCTTTTGCCCCCACTTTATTTTATACGCCCGCTGCTTCTTTGTAGTGCGTTCCCTCGGATTTTAAACTCTGTTTCTAAGAATTAAATTAATTAACCTATTGAAATGACTGTGTAGACCCTATTTGGTTTGTTATTCGCTATAGTGAAGCTTAATGATAGGTTTTTAGAGTTATTAAGGATATTTCAGTGCAAGAGTTTTTAAGTGTTTATAAAGAACATCAAGAAGAGATTGAACAGTTTCTGCTACAAAGTTTAAAGAATATCGATAACATTACGCAGTTTTCTAAGCCTGAGTTTCAGAAATTATTTAAAACGTTTCCTGCAACGGATCTGATTTATGTTGTTAATAAAGAAATGGTTCAATGTTCGCCCAACTTTGGCCGAAAGAAAATAATTTCGGAGGCGGAAGGGCGAAACCGCCTGTACTTGAAGAAACGTTTAGAGCAAAAAGATGAAGGTTATTTTGTAAGTAAACCCTATCTTAGTTCTGCAACAGGAGAGCCTTGTGTTACTTTCATGATAGAAGGGCCTGAAAAAAACGTACTTATTGATTTTGAAGTGTCCGTGGTATTGATGCGTTTAGGTTTGGTTGAGTTACATGAAACGTTTAATAAAATTTTAAAAGCTTTCTACCTGTTAGTGGGTGGTATGTTGATGCTTTTTGCTTTATTGGCGATTGGCTATGCCGTATTTGAGTATGGCTATCATTTAGTCCATGATGAGTCGTTTAGTTTGGAGCAAATATTTAAACCTATCGTGGCTTTAACCCTAGGATTAGCCATTTTTGATTTATCCAAAACCATTCTAGAGCGAGAGGTGTTCTTTAAAAGTTATTCGGATGATGAAAAGGGTGATAGTCGTCTTTTGTCTAAGTTTTTAATTGCGATTATTGTCGCGCTTTCAATTGAAGCCTTAATGGTGGTGTTTAAAATAGCGCTTAATGACTACTCTCAAATGATCTATGCGCTGTATTTAATTATTGGTGTGGCATTGATCATTGCTTCTCTGGCTTTTTATCAAAAAATGTCAAGAAAATAGAGTTTAAAAGTCAGGATTGTTGCTTCAAATAATGACTATATTGAAGTAACGAAATCACTTTTTTTATTTAAAAAATACCTTTCATTTTTTTGAGCTGTAAGGGCTGGATAACCCACTGTTTAGGTGGGTTATCGAAAAAAAATGAATGAAATCAATACCTATTAAAATACCTTATATTGCACGATAAAGTCGGCTTGAGAAGTCTTAATACTTCGTTAAGAATATCTTAAGTGATCCTTAACTGAGTATTGAAATTTCTTCTCTATAATTTCCCTAAATTATCAAGGGGAACTCAATGAAACTGAATCAACTTTCCATCGCCATTGCTACTGCAATGGTCTCATCACACAGTGCGCTGGTTTCGGCAACGACTGATCAAATCTCTGAACTGGATACCGTTAGTATTACGGCTACAAAATTAGAGCGGGCCAGTAAACAGGTTCCTCAAAGTGTGGCTGTTGTTAATGAAGCGCAAATTGAACGTGAAAATGCCATGAATATTAATGATGTCATTGATAACATTCCGGGTGTTCAGGCCATTTCTCATAACAATGGTTACGACTCTCGCTTGATTATTCGCGGAGCAGGTTTGAAAGCGCCTTACGGTGTGCGTGAGATTATGGTGATGCGTGATGGTGTACCTATGACAGACCCTGATAGTTTTACCCGTTTTGATCTGATCGATATTGACGATATGGAAGGGGTCGAAATCTATAAAGGTCCGGGGTCTATTTTGGCGAGTAATGCCAGTGGTGGAGTTGTTTCTATTAAATCTAAATCGGTATTTGATGAGCAACAAGATCGTGTCAAAGTCGGGGTTGGTTCTTTTAATGCACTGAATTTTAATGCTAAGAAGGCGATTACAATAAGTGATACAGATAGCATGTCTGTGAATATCTCTCGTCGCCAGTCTGATAACGATTGGCGCGAATGGAATAAGTTTGATACCACACAGGTGGGCGTTAAACATGGGCATTTCTTTAGTGATGATTCTGTTCTAGAAACCGAGCTCTCTTATACTGCGGCTAATCTACAGTTACCCCAATCGTTAAGTAAAGCGGAATTTGAAGCTTATAAAGACAGCGGTGAAACCACCAATACAAATTCAGCCTGGCAGAAGAGTGGACGCTATTCGACCATGTTATTTTTTAACACTCGTTATGAAACAAAGATGGGCGAATACACGTTTAAACCGCAGGCCTATTTTACCCAGTGGGGGCACGACCACCCTGTAACAGGTATGATTAATGACTCACAAGATAACAAGGTCTTTGGAACCGATTTAGCATGGAACCGTAGCCATAAGGCATTTGGTCGTGATGCTGAGTTTCTGTTTGGTTTAACTGCGCGTACCGATATTCGTAATGATGGTAAAAAATACCAGTACGATGATACTGTCACGACTCCAAGTGGAAGAATCGTTGGGGTGACGACGGATAAGAGAGGTGCGCTCGCTCAAGTTGAGGATAGCCAAAATACAATTTTGGGTGCTTACATTCAAGACAGTTTCTCTCCAGTCAAAGATTTATTGGTAGACATCGGTATTCGTTATGACAAGCTTGATTTAAGTGTCCGTGGTAATGAGATCACGGCCTACAATTTCGGTGCAGGCCAATATGTTCCAGGTGAAGGAAACTACTCTTACAGTGAAACTTATGACCTGTTTTCGCCAAAAGTAGGGATGACCTATGCGCTAAATGATCAATTGAATGTGTATGGTTTAGTGGCGGCATCAAACCAAGCCCCAACGGGCAGCGAGATGGAGGCTACGCGTGCTAATGCACCTGCCGATAGTAAGAATTTAAAAGCCTATAGCTCAACAAACTATGAGATGGGTTTAAAGCTGCGTAGCCAAGCTTGGTCAGCCGATGTGGCTGTTTATTACAATCCGTTGAGTAATGAGATTGTAAAAATTGAAAATGGCAGTAATGACTATTATGAAAATGCAGGTAGAACGGATAAGTTAGGGTTGGAATTAACCACTGTTTATCAAATCAATCCAACTTGGGCCTTAGGCTTTAGTGGCTCAAAGTCAGAGTATAAATATGATAACTATATTAGTGGTGGATCGGACTACTCCGGTAACTATCTAAAGTTCTCTCCTGACTATCAATACAGTGTGTTTGCAGATTGGAAGAAAAACGTATACAGCGCTCGTATTGAAACGACGGGGGCTGGGTCATATTATGTGGATGATGCGAACTCTGAAAAATACGATGGATTTAGCGGCCTAGTCAACCTTTCGGCTGGTTACAGCAAGAAAGGTCATGCTTTAAACTTAAGTGTTAAAAACGCGAATGATATGCGTTATGCAACAGAGGTGACAAAAGCCTATGGTCAAAAAACATACGATGTGGGCGCACCACGCAGTGTGATGCTAAGCTATCAGTACAAGTACTAGGAGATTTGGGTGAGACAGGTTGATAGAGCTCGTAGTAAACTTGACCTGTTGGGCTGGCCAATTATTGGCCAGTTTTTTAACAATTCAAAATGGATGATGGTCGTGCGCCTGATTGCTTTGACCATGATGGTCACGGCTACCTATTTTGGTTTTGTTTATCCAACAGAAGAGGTTAACCCTTATACAGGGGCTATTTTCTGGTCACTTTTTTGGCCTTTCTTTTTAATTGTTTCCATGGCAACCTTGGGGACTGTTTTTTGCGGAATCTGCCCTCACAGTTTTATCGGTAAATACCTCAATCGCATGGGACCTAAAAAGCCGATGCCAGCTTGGTTAAAAAATCGTTGGATCGGTTTTGGTTTGCTGTTAGTCGCTTACTGGATTCCCATTTATGTTTTTCCTGATGTCTTAAAAACGCCGTGGATTAGCGCCTTATTCTTTTTAATGTTAACCGTGGTCGCTTGGGTTATGTTTTACCTGTATCGCAATATGGCCTACTGCAGTTCCGTATGTCCTATCGGCAGTGTGACCAGTGCATTTAGTAAAGTCGGATTTGCCAAGTTAAGTACGGATCAAGATCACTGCGGAAGCTGTCGTAGTTTTGATTGCACCAAAGCTTGTGAATGGAATTTACGTCCGTACTTTTTTGAAAAGAAAAACTCCATGAGTGACTGCACTTTGTGTATGGATTGTTCGCAAGCATGTAATGCGGTGGAGTTTAAGTTAACCAAACCCTCAGTCATGCTGACTAAAGAGATTAAAAACAAAGAACCAATGAATGTTTGGGTCTATGTTTGGTTGCTGGCGGTGATTTCCATTACTATGCGCTATCATCACTCTTTAGGGCATTCTTCCATAAAAGAGCAGTTGCCTTGGGTTCAAGCTGGTAATTGGATGGAATCTATTCTGCCATTGCCTGTCTTGGATTGGGTGGGGGTTGCAGCTTTAACGATGGCTATTATTTCAACCTTTAGCATTGTTTGGTTGAGTTTTTCGGTCAGTGCAAAAATAGCCAAAATACCCTTTAATGACTTTTTTCAATCAGTAGGGCAGGTCATGGCACCGCTGATGTTGATTGGTGCATTGAGCCATATCGGAAGTTTTTTCTTTATTCATTATGCTTCCGATATTATGAACGCTTGGTATTGGCTAATTGGATCAGCCATGGTCATGGAACCTATCGCTTCATTTAGAGATGGCTGGGTGCACTTATTTGGTTTATTTAATTACGTGGCGGTTATTTGGGCGTTAGTCGTATTGCATAAACGAGTGGGGCTCTTAGGTTTAACTGGTCGTACTCGCTTTACGGTCTGGCTCTTAAGCGCAGGAATCGTTTGGTTTTATTTATTCTTAGTGATTTTTAGAGCGATGATACCTAGCGGGCACTAAAGAACGTGTTTAAGCAATATCTGATTTCATCTTTAAAAGCACCTTCGGGTGCTTTTTTTATTTATAACGTAGGGATTGTAGATAGAGTTCATCTTCTATTGACAAGCTTTAGTAGCTTATTCAAATGCACATTTAGTAAGTGCGGCACAGACTGTCTACTTGACACTCTCGGGAATCAGATTAAGTTTACTAATCGCCTCTTGAACGTCGTCAGGCCAAATCCATAAGCGGTAGGGTTCTGGGATGATAAAGTACTCTTCTGGCCCTAATAGTTGCCTATTGCGCATATCAGCACAGTAGCGACTGCGCCAAGCTAATTGTGCGGCATAAGATAACGTATCGCCAGAAACGATTTTTTTGGTGATCTTGTAGAGCTTTTCGCACATACGGTATTCATAGCCAGGTAATGATAACTCGTTTTGATATTGGCCTTTTTTCCGCTCCTTTGCGTCAGCTGCCATTTCTAAAAACAGGGGTAGATCCAATTCACCAGGAATGCTTGGAAATAGGATAAACGGTGCCGCCCAGCCACTTTGAATCATATCTAGATTAAAGGTAGCGCGTTCTCGGCGAGTCATCTGCTGTTGCTCTTTGTGGTTATAAGAGGGGGCCACATAGGCCAATAAACGTCCGTAGCTATCAAAGGGTACCTCTGCACTACGAATAAACAGTTTTCGACGGCTTGTTGAGTTAGGTTTGGTTAGCCTTTCTTCAATTTTGTTTTTATAAAAAGCACTGGCTTCTTTGCCTTGTGTATATTGCAAAGTTCCCGCATCGGTATTTTCTAATTTGGGTAGAATATAGTCTTTAAATGCCTTAGAAACCGGCGCTTTTCCAGTTTTAATCCATTTTGCTAGCTGTTTAAATTTCTTATCAACCTTGGCGGCTCCTTTGAGTGAGCGAGCGGTTACTTCTGGCGTATCGATGGACAGCATACGAATGGGCATGCGAATATTGGGAGTGTCTCCATCGGAGACATCAATTAGAGACTTGGCTCCAAGAGAGGGTAGGTTTTTCCCAGCGGGGGTCCATAAAATTTCTGTGCTATCAGCCATGTGACCTTCCTATTTTCATCAATATTTTCGTTAACTTATCTACTGGATCTTTAGCGTCTGTATTTCATATTGAATACTTGTTAAGTATTGTGGCATGTCATCATGTTAGTTGTAGGAGAATCGTTCTTTAGGTCATGAAGCATGCTCTTTGATTTTACAGAATAGTACGTAATTTACAAGAAAGGAAGGCGGGTTGGTTTTGTGTTGTTAAAAGAGCGTAAATAGAAACGAGTTAATGGTGGGTTTATTCAGGGCGTTCTTAACCGTTATAATTGATTAACTCTGGGCCGGCTTCACTGACTTTAAGCACTTTCGCGATAGGGTGAGCGTCTTGCCAATCTCCTAATACCCAACGGTGCAGAGTGGTGTGTTCGGCTTCGATAGTATGGTGATCAGGTCGATGGGTATGGCCGTGAATCATATGCTGTACGCTGGGGTATTGTTCAAATAAGTCACAGACCGCGTGTTGGTTTACATCCATAATGGAAAGTGGCTTATTTTGACTGCGCGATTTGGAGCCTTGGCGCATTTTGTAACCAATGGAAAAACGTTGTTTTTTGCTAAGATGTAAGAATAACCAAGAGACGATTTTGTTTCTAAAAAGAGCGCGCATTTTTTGGTAACCTTTGTCATCTGTGCATAAGGTATCGCCATGTAAAAGAAGATAGTCTTGCCCATAAAGAGAGGCTTTAACAATATCCTTTAAAGGTTGAATGCCCGTCGCTTGCCAGAATGCTTTACGCATTAAAAAGTCACGGTTACCGTACTGTAGATAAATGGGCAGCCCTTGATCGGTGAGTTGTTTAAAGAGCTGAATAACTTGGCTGTATTGTGTTGTGCCAATATCATCTCCTACCCACATTTCAAACAGATCGCCCAGTATATAAAGAGCTTGTGCTTTAGGGGCCTCTGCGATGAGAAAGGTTTCAAAAGCTTGATTGATTGGGTGGGAGGGCTCAGGTTGCAGGTGTATGTCTGCTATCAAAATGGTATAGGGCATCATGTGCTGATTTTAGCAATATTTATGCAGAATAGATAGCGTGAAAGTGGTGCTAAAACAGCAGGATCGGTTGCGGAATATGAGTCAGTTTGATGTTTGGATGTAAGGTGGCTGATGGAGAAATAACGGATATAAAAAAACCGAAGACAGACTTCGGTTTTTGATTAGATATTCAGGGTCTGAACGCTTGATTAGTCTTCAATCAAAGTGGTTTTCGTAATGAGAATATCTTCAACAGGTACGTCTTGATGGCCGCGACGAGTCGTGGTTTCAACACCCGCCATGGCGTCAACAACATCCATACCATCAACAACTTTACCAAACACTGCATAACCCCAACCTTGTGGGTTTTTGCCAGTATGGTTTAAGAAGCCATTGTCTTTTAAGTTAATAAAGAATTGCGTCGTTGCGGAGTGCGGGTCACCAGTACGTGCATAAGCCAAAGTACCACGGTCATTTTTGAGGCCATTATCCGCTTCATTTTCAATAGGAGCACCAGACTCTTTATCTTCCATTCCAGGCAGTAAGCCACCACCTTGTGCCATAAATCCAGGAATGATGCGGTGAAAAAGAGTGCCATTAAAAAAGCCGTCCATTACATAGTGAATGAAGTTTTCAGCTCCAATAGGCGCTTTTGCATCATCTAATTCAACCGTGATATCGCCCATAGTGGTGCTAATAATTACTTTTGACATACTTATTTCCTTTACTGATTTTTCTAAAATTACTTAATTTGACGGGCTTTCAGGATGGTAACCGTTTCTCTTGGAACGTCTCTCATTCCGTTGTTTGTTCCAGTTTTGGTTGTGCGTATTTTATTAACGGTTTTCATGCCTTTAATCACTTTACCAAATACAGCATAACCCCACGCGCGGTTGGTTTTTTCACGGTAATCCAGGAAGTCGTTTTTAGCGACATTAATAAAAAACTGTGCTGTGGCCGAGTGCGGATCACTGGTACGCGCCATGGCAATGGTTCCTACGGTGTTACGCAAACCATTATCCGCTTCATTAGGAATAGGATCGTGGGTGGTTTTCTTTTTCATATCGGCTGTGAATCCGCCACCTTGCACCATAAAGTTAGAGATAACGCGGTGAAAGATAGTGCTGTCGTAAAAGCCTTCATTAACGTAACCTAAAAAGTTCTTAACGGTTTTAGGGGCTTTCTCAGGGTAAAGTTCGATCACAATGGTGCCGTGATTGGTTTCAAGCAGTACTTGCGGTAAATCTTTTGCGGCTTGAGAATCTGACTGTGCTAAAACAGCAGGTGAGATAAACAGAGTTAGCAGAGTTAAGCTGGCTACTTTGAGGGTTAAAAACAAACGTCTTGTCATAATTCGCTCCTAATATTTAAGGCTATTTAAGTTACAATAGCGCATTCTAACATCTAGGTGTTTAAGCGCTAAATTTTTCTGGCCTATTTTCTAATAATAGTGCTCGATCAGTCACAAAGCACGCGGTGCTTGTTGATGAAGTAATATTATATAAGTGCTGTTTAAACGGCTAGTAAATGACGATAGGAACCCGCATGAGTCTACAAATTTTTAATACCGAAACACGTCAAAAAGAGACGTTTAGCCCGATTAATCCTGAGCAAGTTGGCATCTATGTCTGTGGTGTGACAGTGTACGATTTATGTCATATTGGACACGCACGGGTGATGGTGGTATTTGATACAGTGGTTCGTCACTTACGTACATTAGGTTACCCTGTAAATTATGTGCGTAATATCACGGATATTGATGACAAAATTATTAAACGTGCTTTAGAGAATGGTGAGTCAATTCAAGCGTTAACCTCACGAATGATTACCGAAATGCACGCCGATGAAGCGGCCATGAATGTTCTTCGTCCTGATATGGAGCCTAAGGCTACTGAGCATATGGGTGAAATCACTGGCATGATCCAAACCTTAGTTGAAAAAGGCTTTGCTTATCTTGCGGCAAATGGTGATGTGTACTTTAAAGTCAAATCGTTTGACCGATATGGTCGCTTGTCAGGTAAAAACATCGATGATCTTGAAGCTGGTGCTCGAGTGGATGTGAATGAAGTTAAGCAAGACCCAATGGATTTTGTTTTATGGAAAGCGTCTAAAGAGAATGAGCCTGCTTGGGAATCGGATTGGGGTAATGGTCGTCCAGGTTGGCATATTGAATGTTCTGCGATGGCTACAAAGTGCTTGGGGAATCATTTTGACATTCATGGTGGTGGGATGGATCTGTCTTTTCCGCATCATGAGAATGAAATTGCCCAATCTGAGTGTGCCACGGGTGAGCACTATGTAAACACTTGGATGCACTGTGGTTTTGTGCGCATTGACGATGAAAAAATGTCAAAGTCATTGAACAACTTTTTTACCATAAGAGAGGTGCTAAAAGTTTTCCATCCTGAAGTGATTCGTTACTTCTTATTGGCCAGTCATTACCGTAGCCCCGTGAACTATTCACAAGAGAATTTAGAATCGGCCAAAGCCAGTGTCGGGCGTTTATATTCCGCTTTGGAAGCAGTTAAGCCTGAAGAGCCCACTCAAGGAACGGTTTTTGAAGCGGATTTTATGGCGGTCATGAATGACGACTTTAATACACCCAAAGCCATCGCCGTGCTATTTGATTTAGCAAAAGAGATTAATAAATCCAAAGACTCTAGTTTAGCAGGCTTGCTGGTCAAGTTAGCCAATCAAATTGGACTCTTAGAACAAGATTCTACAACGTTTTTTAAATCTCAACCAAGTGATTCTGAGTTAACAGATGATGATATTGAACAGTTAATCGTAGAACGTAAAACGGCCAGAACAAATAAAAACTTTGCGCGATCAGATGAAATTAGAGATGTGTTAAGCGGGCAGGGCATTGAGTTATTAGATTCGGCCGAAGGGACGACGTGGCGCAGAGTATAGGCGAAGTCCTAAGGGTGACGCATAAGACTATAATTATGTCATTTTATAAAATTACCTTATCCGTTTTATAAAATATTATGGGCTGGTACGTCTTTACGGTACGTCTTATTTCCTATAAAGTAGGCTCTATTCATGTTTCTTCATTTGAAATTGTGAATGTCCTCCGCTGATTATTTCTGAAACAGAAATAACAGATTTAACCTTGGCATCCAACCAAGGTTTTTTTTCATCTGCTTTATTTTATCTAGGCCTTTCTTTATTTATTTAAAACGTCGTCTTCATTAAGGACTTATTCAGAGTCTCTTTAATAAATTGTGATATCCGCAGACATTTTAATATTAACTTAATTCTTTAATAACCCTGTCATTTTTTTGCAACACAAAATGATTAATATGAGAACTCTTCAACCTAGGATTTAATACGTAAATACGGAGTTCAATCATGTCTGCTAACCTTCTTGATGATGATAATGTTTCTAATCCATCTCAAAACAACTCTTTAACTGATTTAGTTGAGCAACAAATTAACCTTAATGTTTCTCGCCGTTCTTTTCTTAAGTCGGGTACCGCTTTTGGCTTAGCAGGTATTTTTGGTGTAGGGCTGACAGGGTGTGAGGCATTTGACAGTAATGAAGTGGAGCCCGTTTTAAAGGCTCCAATCACTTTTAAACCCGTTAGTACAAGTACCGTAGACAGTGTAATTGTACCTGAAGGGTATGTTTCAGAAGTGCTTTATCGCTGGGGTGATCCATGTGTATCAGGCGCACCAGCATTTTTAAAAACGGCAGAGCAAAGCTGGAACGCACAAGAATTGCAAGCGGGTGACAATCATGATGCGATTAACTTTTTTCCTTTTAAAGATGCTCAAGAAAACCCTCAAAATGACGCAGGATTATTGTGCATTAATCATGAATACATTAACCCTGAATACTTTTTTCCTGTAGGGGATGAGAATTGGTATGACAATTTAGATGCCGACATGGTTAAAAAAATGGTTGCCGCACATGGCGTTTCGGTTATTGAAGTGAGTAAATCGGCTTCTGGTGAATGGTCTGTGGTAAGCAATTCAACATTTAATCGCCGCATTACAGGCTATACCCCTATTGAAATTTCAGGGCCTGCGGCTGGGCATGATTTGATGAAAACCACGGCCGATCCACAAGGCCTTGAGGCGCTTGGTACCTTAAATAATTGCGGTGCTGGCATGACACCATGGGGCACTTATATTACGTGCGAAGAAAACTTTAATGGTTACTTTGGTTCAGACAACCCTCTCTTTGAACCTACAGATCACGAAAATCGTTATGGTTTACGAGCAGGAGGTTTTGGTTATCGTTGGCATACACAAGATCCTCGCTTTGATATTTTTGAAAATCGTAATGAACCAAACCGCTTTGGTTGGGTTGTCGAAATTGATCCTTTTCAGCCAACTTCCAAGCCTAAAAAACGTACCGCATTAGGGCGTTTTAAGCATGAAAATGCCGAGTTCGTACTCTCAACAAGTAAGCAAGCGGTTGTGTATATGGGGTGTGATGAACGTAATGAATATCTTTACAAATTCGTAAGCGACGGTGTTTACGATGAAGCCACCCCATCCTCAGGCAATGATCTGTTGGATTCAGGGACACTCTATGTTGCTAAGTTAGAAGCGGGCGAAACTATAGGCGATAACAAAGGAACAGGCACCTGGATTCCATTAATATTCAATGAAAATGGTTTAACAGAAGCCAATGGTTTTACCAGCCAAGCAGATATTTTAATCCGTGCAAGAGCCGCATCTGACCGTGTGGGGGCAACAATGATGGATAGACCCGAATGGATTGCAGCGAACCCTAAGAAAAAAGGAGAGGTGTACCTTTCTTGTACCAATAATAATCGTCGCGGTTCTGAAGATCCAGCGACCAGCAATGCAATCGATGGAACGACAAAAGCAGGTTCTGCCCGACCTGCGGTGGATGACGCCAACCCTCGTGCCGTTAATAACTGGGGTCACATTATTCGCTGGAATGAGGCGGGTGAAGATGCGACGGCCACCACCTTTGAATGGGATATATTTGCGATTGCAGGTAATCCTAATTTAGCGGACACGACAAAGCATGGCTCTTCCAATATAACAGTGGACAATACCTTCAACTCACCTGATGGCTTGCAGTTTGATCCAGAAGGACGACTATGGATTCAGAGTGATGGTAAGTATACCAATGAAGGCGATTATGAAGGACAAGGTAATAATCAAATGTTAGTAGCGGACGTTGAAACGGGCGAAATTCGTCGCTTTATGGTTGGACCCTCTGGCTGTGAAGTCACAGGAGTGACTTGGACCCCCGATGGAACAGCATGTTTTGTCGATATTCAACACCCTGGCGAAGTGGCACAACATCCTAATAAACCAGCTGATATAGGAACCTATCCCGATATGGATGCCTTTGTCAAAAATAACCCAACCGCTTTTTCTAAATGGCCTGATAACGACACGGATGGACGACCTCGTTCAGCCACGATTGTGATTCGTCGTGAAGATGGTGGGGTGATAGGGACTTAAGAGGTTTTTTGCTTGATTTACTGCAAATTCAGGGCTTTTCCTGAATTCTGAACAATATTAAGTAACAAGGCTGAGTAAAAGGCAAAAGCGCTTCAATATTTTCAAAAAATCAGCTTTGAGGATCATGAATCAATATTTCTTGACTTAATCAGAGGCTCCTTAAGGAGCCTCTGATTAAGTCACAGTCAGAATTATTAAGCCTTTATTAATTAATAGGTTACTAGACTGTTTTTGGTGAAAATGGGACTTGTTTAGAGCTTTCTTAAGAAACAATCCTGTTTAAGGATGTTTTGGATCGGTTTTTTGAATGGGTGTATTACCAATGTCTGGCATAACGTCTTTCAGGCGATCATATCGTTGATTCAAGAGTGATTTAAAAATAGTGGTGTACTCTAAAACAGCTTTGACATAGTCTCGTGTTTCACTAAAGGGAATGGAGTCTATCCACTGATCCGCAGGGATGCTGCCTGTTTTTGGAACCCAACGGTCCACACGACTTGGCCCAGCATTATATGAAGCGGTTGCGAGAACCTTATGACCGTGATATTTACCATTTAAGTAATTTAAGTAAGCACTTCCTAACTCAATATTATTTTCAGCTTGGGTTAATTTTTTATAAGAAATATTGCCAGAACCGATTTTTTGACTCATGTATTTAGCGGTTTTAGGCATGATTTGCATCAGACCTGTTGCGCCAACAGGGGATTTTATATCTTCAGAAAAAGCACTTTCTCGACGCATAATCCCGTAGACCCAAGCAGGGTCAATGTTATTTTTTTCGGCATTTTGCATGACAGGTTCTTTATAAGGCGTTGGGAATCTTAAATGTAACGCATTCCAATCTTTGGCTTTGGCCATAGAACGAATGGCTTGGGCGTGTTGCTCCCATTGGTTGGCTAATACACCTACAGCTTGAAGTTCATTACGGTCCACTTTATTTAATAAGTGATACCACTCTCGTTTGGTACTGAGCATCCAGTCAATGGCTAAGAGTTCTTGAATGCGCGCTAATTGGGGGTATTTTTTGATAAGCGCTTCGGTTTTAACCTTTTTAATGGGGTTTGGATTGAATTGATAGGGTAGGTTTAAACGGTCTGCGGCTAGAAAAGCATAGTAGTTTCGTTGCTTAGCCAGCTTTTGGTAGAGTATATTAGCAGCGGTTTGTTGTTTAGTGGCTTCTAAGGCACGCGCTTTCCAATAGACCCACTGTTTCGAGTCTTGGTCTTTGGTTTCCATTAATTCGATAGCATCCAGTAAGTCAGGCCATTGAGAGTGCTTAATGGCTATTTGTGCTTGCCAGCGCAAGGTCTCTTTGCTTTTATAGCCGTTGGTATTGACTTCATTCAACAACTCTTTCGCCTGCGGCCCATATCGATAGGCTGTTCTTAGAGCGATGTTTTTGTCTAAAACTAAAAATTGATCTCTATTTAAACCATACTGTTTGTAATATTTGTCAAGAGAACTTTTAGCGAGCTTGGCATTCCTAGAGGCGAGTTTTTTAACGCCTTGCGTAAATATTTTCTTACGGATCGTAGGCGCCAAATAACTCGGCATGGCTTTAGAGACTAAGCTGGGTTTCTTGTAGACTTTTAGCCAGTAAGAAAACATTTTTTGATCTTTTTTAGAGAGGTCATGACTCAGTTTTTGAGCGAGTTTGGTCTTGCGCTTATTCATCGCTAAGCTAATACGATTCCAAATCATGGTGCCTGTAAGTTGATTGTTTTTTCTGAGTATCTTATCAATCGGGTAGCAGGCGGAGCTTAACTCAAGGCTGTCTTCCCAAAGTGGTTTGGCGTATTTTAAGGCTGTTTCTACTTGTTTGCGGTTGGCCAGAGCCTGAATGTAATAACATTGAGAGTTCTTGTTTTTTTGAGGGGTGTAGGCATTTAAAAAGGTGGTCCAATGACCTATTTTAGCCAAATGTACCAGCCACTTTCGGTAAAGCGCATCTCCCAGATAATTGTTTTGATTATCTTTAATAAAGCTTTCGATTAAGTGCTTAGGAGTGTCTTTTAAATTCCTGCGATAATCGTGATAAAGCACATAAGGGTAAAGAGGATAATTCTGTAATTTACGTTTGTATTGGGCAATGGCCTTACGGTCATTGTTTTTAATGGCTTGATAGGCGTCTAAAAAATCTTGTTGTGATTGGCTTAACTCTTTTTTCTGCGCAAAGGCGGGGGATTGCATTCCTATCAGTAAGGTGATGAGAAGGAGTAAGCCTATAAAATACTTTATAAAAAAGTTTGTTTTCAGTAGGTTAAATTTAAAATGACTGGTCTTAAAAACCCTAAAGATTGATGGGTTGGATGGATAATCCTCAAGTACTTTTAACGGTAACTTTTTAAACATAAGGTCAGTCATTTACTTTAATTAGCCTCTAATTGGAATTTTTAAAACTTGACCAGGCTTTAAGTAAGCTTTTATGGACAAATTATTATAACTTGCAAGTTCTTTAGCGGAAACGCGATTTTTTTGTGCAATCTTCCAGAGATTATCGCCCGCTTTCACTTTGTAACGAGCGTGTTTAGAAGGGAGTTTGTTCTGAGATTTGGCTTTAGAATTTGTTGTAGATTCTGCCTGCCAAATGGTTAATAGGTGGCCTGGTTGGAGTACTTTTGAGGGTTTTATATTGTTCCAGTGTGCCAGTTCTTTTGTGGTTACATTGTACTGTCGCGCAATGGTCCATAAGCTATGCCCCTTTTTGACTTTAACTTGCACAGCATGACCAAAGTTAGGATTACGGATTTCTAACGCTTGGCCTAAACGGAGAGGACGCTTAATATCAAGTTGGTTCCAGTTAGCTAAATTACGGGTGTTGATATTATACTGACGAGCAATACTCCAGAGTGATTCACCTGACTTTACTTTATGAACTGTTTTTGTGTATTGGTTTTTGTTTTGAGCCAGATTGCGTATTTTGTTTGAATCACTGGCAATGCGATTAGGAGTCAATTCACTGGGTACTGGAATTAATAAGGTTTTACCTGCCCGAAGACGAGCGGTTCTCATATTGTTGATTTTTTTGATGGCTTTCTGAGTGGTTCTATATTTTTTGGCAATCACACTCAAACTATCGCCTGATCGAATTTTATGCCTGTGCCACTGAATATCGAATAAATCACTGTTACTTGCTACAACCTGCTGGAAGGAATTGGCTTGTTCAATAGGTAAAAGAATATTAAAAGGGCCGTTAGGGGGGGTAACAGGCGCTAAGTAAGCTGGATTGAGTTGTTCAAAAGTTTCTTTGGAGACTTGAGACAGTTCCATGGCCTTCGATAGATCCATTTGTTTGGTTAACTTTATTTCAGTAAAGAAAGGGCTGTTTTCAATAGGCTCTAACTCAATATTGAAATTTTCAATATGATTAATCACATGCGAAACCGCTAATAGTTGCGGAACGTAATTTTGTGTTTCTTTAGGCAGGTAAGGTTGAATATCCCAAAAACTAGGCGATGATTTTGGATGGCTTAGCTTAATTTTATATTTTTTAGTGGCTTTACGAATCGTGCCGTGCCCCGCATTATAAGAGGCTAAAGCCAACAGCCAGTCGTTGTTATTGCGTTTATAGAGCTTTTGTAAGTAATCGAGTGCAGCGTTAGTACTTTGAATGACATCTTGACGACCATCGTACCACCAGTTTTGATCTAAACCGAATATATCAGCCGTACTGGGAATGAACTGCCATAAGCCACCAGCCTGTTGGCTGGAACGTGCTTTAGGGCGAAAGCCACTTTCAATAATGGGTAATAGCGCGATTTCATAGGGCATGTTTCTTAATTGAACTTGGGTCAAAATGTAATGTAAATACGGTTTGGCACGCTGACTGATGATTTTTAAATGGCTGGGATTTTTTCTAAAACGATTAATGTGGTTATTATATTGTCCAAGGTGTTGTGCGGATAAATGGAATTGATGTTGCATTTCAGTCCATATATTAGGCTGAAAATCACGAGTCATGTCGGTTCGGTGGCTTTCTTCTGAAGTGACATCAGGTGCTTTTTTTGAACGATAGTATTCATAAGACGGATGTTTTGGCGTGATGACCTGTTTAGAAGCGTAAGAACTGGTCTCTGTTTTAGTACGTTTATCCGCTGTTTGATCGGAGGTAGGCGGGAGTGACATGCAACCCGACAAAAAAAGTGAAGCGGCTAGTAAGAAGCTGGCTTTATATGTGTGTGCTGTTAAATTTGGCTTTTTCATAAATTTAGGGAGAACTTTAAATTTTTTAATTTTGGCGATCATACTGGTCTTTCCAGTTACGAAGGGTTTTAAATAAACTTTCTGGACGATCTTGCGCACCGCGCTTGAGTAATTGCTGCTTAATTTCTGGGGTGTCAAAGCGTAGAAAAGGGTTGGTGTCTTTCTCTTCTTTTAAACTAGAAAGGGCCTGAGATCGATTGATAGGGTATTGAACCTGTAAGTTCGCTAACCTTTCTTGTAAAGCTGGGTTGTTTGGTTCAACTTGGATGGCAAAATGTAAATTATCCGCTGTGTATTCATGTGCACAATAAAGAGGAGTCTCGTCAGGCAGCGCCCTAAGTTTGAGTAGAGATTGACTAAATTCTTCTATGGTACCGCCGAGTAAGCGTCCACACCCTGCGGTAAATAATGTGTCCGCACAAAACAGGGCTTGGTCATTGTAAAAACTAATGTGATCAGGTGTATGGCCGGGGGTATCCAATACGTTTAAGGTAAAGTGGTTAAACAACTCAAGCTGATCGCCGCCTTTCACTCGAACTTGAATCATCGCATTGTCGGTTTTCTCTGGCCCGTAGACAATGGCTTCAGGGTAAGCTGCTTTTAAATTAGGAATGCCATCCACATGATCAAAGTGATGGTGAGTGACTAAAATACCTTGCAGATCAAGATTGTTTTTCTGAAGAAAGTCAATAACCTGCCTGGATTCTCCAGGGTCTATTACCCATGCTTTCTGGGCTTGATAAAGCAACCATATATAGTTGTCATAAGTACCGACAAGTGCAGGAAGTCCGATGATTGTCATATAGGAAAATAGGTTAAGTGGTTATAATTGGATCATTCTATCAAATTAGGGCAAAGCTTGATATATCTAAGCTGAGTAGTTTGGACGGGCTTTACTTTAACGGCTTGTTCAGAGCCTCCTTAATGATAGGCGTTTTTAGTTCAAAAGAGTATTCGTTTACTTGAAATGAGGGAGTGTGTTACGTGAGGCAAAGTTTTCAGCAAGCCTTAGGGCAATGGGCGGAAACCTTAAATGGGCGTACCATCTTTGAGCAAGAGCAAAGCTTGCTTAATCATGCGATTGAGAATTTGTTTGGCTATTTTTGTGTTCAGTTGGGAGCGCCTACTCACCAAAATCTAATGTCAGCCAGTCGTATTCAGTATAAATTATTGGTTTCCGCTGAGTTAGCAGATGGTCAGAGCAACATTGATTTACACAGCCATTTTGTACAGGCGGACTTGGACTATCTTCCGATTGGTAGAGAGGTCGTGGATGTTGTGCTGTTACCTCATGCTTTGGAAATTGCGGCGGATCCCTATTATTTATTAAGGCAGGTTGATGCGATGCTACGTCCAGAAGGTCATATGGTCATTACCGGCTTTAACCCTTTGGGATGTTTGGTGATGCGACTGCGTTTTTTTAAAAAAGAGCAGGTATTTCAGCAAGCCCAGCTTGAAAGTTTAAAGCGGGTAAAGGTGTGGTTAGAGGTGTTGGGTTATGATATTGAGTTACAGCAACATAGTGCTGTGACCTGCTTTGCCCAGAGAGAGAGTAAAACGCGTGGAATAGCGATTTTAGAATGGTTTGAAAAACTGTTGTCTAGGTTAGGTTTTCAGTTTGGTAATGTTTACTGTTTAGTGGCCAAAAAACGAGTCGACAGTCCAACCTTAGTTGGCTCTAAGTGGCATATGCCAAGGTGGCGAGCTCGTTCGAATAATGGCACCATTTCTGTTGCGAGAAATAATCGTGTTAAATCTAAAAGTTGATTAAAGACTTGTTCAGAGTTTTCTTAACAAAACGGTTAAATTGAAATTAAAGAGAAAAATTAGTGTCAGTAGTCAAAATGTATACCGATGGAGGCTGTCGGGGTAATCCTGGGCCGGGTGGTTGGGGGGCTTTATTAAAGTATGGCCAGCATATCAAAGAGCTTAAAGGCTTTCAAAAAGAGACGACGAATAATCAAATGGAGCTGATGGCGGCCATTCAAGCATTTAAAGTGTTAAATCGCCCCTGTAAAGTGCATATTACAACGGATTCTCAGTATGTAAAAAATGGTATTACTAAATGGGTTTCTGGCTGGAAGCAAAAGAACTGGAAGACGGCGGCCAATAAGCCCGTTAAAAACAAAGAACTATGGCTACAACTTGATGAGGTCGTGAGCTGTCATGAGGTAGAGTGGTTCTGGGTAAAAGGGCATAGCGGTCATCCAGAAAATGAGCGTGTAGATCAACTCGCTAATTTAGCCATCGATGAATTGATGGGGCTTTAACGCAGTTTATAAATTAAGGTTTTACACAACAGGGTTTATTGGATCATTTTTGATTCGACTAACCTTTCTCTGATGTCCGCAGGCATTCCCCATGAGTACTCTTCTAGAATTTTTTCTATCACTGAGCGCCATTCATCCTGATTGTTTTCATTCGAGAGTACTTGTTTACGATTGACGAGTAAGGCTCTTATTTCAGAAATATTATGAAAATCAGGCCAAACATCTCGTGCGCTTGAAAAGGCTTCAATGGCTTGCGTGATATCGTGATTAAGGATCGCTTCAAAGCCCTCTCTCTCTAATAGGTTAACTTGTTCTCTGCTTGTCAATGTGGTTGTAGGGGCTTGCTGAGTGATGGCGCTCGTTCTGACGTACGCGAGCTCCTTATCGAGACCTTTTTCAATCGTTTCTATTTTTCTTAGAGCCGCCTCATTGTTTGTGCTGCTTTTAATTTGCTCTTTTAAAGCCTCCAGTTCTGCCTTGTAACTACTGGAAACATCATCAATCTGCTTACCAATTTTAATACCAAAGGCTTCAATTTCTCTGTCTTCTAAAATTCCGAGTAATTCATCACTGTAGACGACCAATGCTGAGACAAGAATGACAGGCCAAATTAATGTTTTGATATATTCTAGTACTAAGCTTGCAGGGTTCATTCCGTTAGATCCTCTGTAATCGGCTGTTTTTACGGTTGTTACCAGTTGAGAGTTTCACCAGAGCTTTTAGAAATGTCTTCTAATTTTTGGGCATGAGAAACCAATTCTTCATCACTGGCTTTTAACACTTTTAAAGGGGCTCTCTCCGTTAACGCGACTTGTTTAAGAGAGCCATTTGCTTCATGGCTCCCCCCTGAATCACTGTTGAGTAATAAAGCGGTTTGCCCACCGGTCATGGTTAAATAAACATCGGCCAGTATTTCGGAATCGAGTAAAGCGCCATGCAGTGTTCGGTTTGAGTTATCAATACCAAGACGCTTACATAACGCATCTAACGAATTTCGCTGACCAGGGTACGTTTTTCGTGCCATTTTTAAGGAGTCGGTAATCTGACAGTGGTCTTCAATTTTGCCCCATTTATTATTGGGCAAAAGTGATAGTTCATTGTTGATAAAACCAACATCAAAAGGGGCGTTATGGATAATCAGTTCAGCGCCTTTGACATATTCCATAAACTCATCGGCTACTTTTGAAAAAATGGGCTTGTCTTTTAGAAAATCGTCAGTAATACCGTGAACTTCAATGGCTTCTTGAGGTACCGTTCTTTCAGGAAAGACATATTGATGATAGTTGTGATTGGTTAAGCGTCTTTTAATCAGTTCTACGGCACCAATTTCGATAATTCGATCGCCATTATGAGGATCAAAACCAGTGGTTTCTGTATCGAGTAGAATCTGACGCATTTATGTTCTCTTTTCTGTAGAATGATAAGCCATTATTTTAATGTAAATATGTGACCTTTGCACGAGATCAGAGACGAAAGAAAAATAAGATAAAATTTGACTGATTAAGGCGAAAACCGCAGTTAATAGCTGGCTATTGACAAGGCCTTTAACGAAAAACAGTGAAATTTTAGCCGTTTTTATCCGTTTATGATCTCGTACAAAGGTCACAATATATAGCAAAAGTTTGTTTAAAGGGTAGATTATGAGAATTAAAAAAGGCAGTCGCGTTACATTCCACTATGAGTTACGTGATGAAAAAGGTGAGGTGGTTGACTCTACATTTGGTGATGAGCCTGTGATCTACATTCAAGGTGAAGGTGAAATCATTGAAGGCCTTGAAGAGTTGATGGAAGGTGAAGAGCCAGGGTTTGAAGCGAAAGCAACGATTTCGCCAGAAAAGGGGTATGGCGTAACCAATGAAGACTTGATTGTGTTTGCGGGCCCTGAAAACTTTGAAGACGATGTTGAAATTGAAGTCGGTTCAACTGTTGAAACAGAGGACCCTGAAGGTGAAACGATTGTGTTCCGTATTATCGAAGTCACGGAAGACAAAGTGTATTTAGATGGTAATCACCCCTTGGCAGATCAAACATTAGATTACAAAGTGGAAGTGTTAGAGGTTCACTAAAAAGCACATTTATCATTTATCCGGTCGTGTGTTAAATAGCAAAAAGCCCCAGAAATGGGGCTTTTTGCTTTATGAATGCTTAACAGTGCTGTTACGCTTTATTTGTCGTTTACGTTTCCGCAGATCATGTTACCTGGTACCGCAATATGGATACGTTTTGGATTAGGTAAATTCAAATTATCCATAATGGTCGAAAAATCTTCAAAAGACTTTCCTGCTCCAACGCGTACATTAAACGCTTTTTCTTCGCCTATGGTGGATTGAGTAAGGCCTTTATAATCATGCGCAGGAAATACTAATGTGTCATCAGGTAGTGAAAACAGTTTTTGAGTAATGGAGTGGTAAAGGTTTTTATTGCTACCTAATTGGAAGTCGGTTCGCCCGCAATCTCTCACCAGTAAGGCATCGCCAGTAAAGGCTGCGCCGTCAATTAGATAAGTAATGTCATTATTGGTGTGGCCTGGTGTATGTAAAATGCGAACTTCTTGGTCGCCCAAGGTGAATACTTCATTTTCGTCCGTCAGGATATCGGCACATTGTGATTCTGAATTTTTATGGATGACAACTTTGGCGCCTGTTTTTTTACGTAAAGGGCCGCAGCCTGTAATATGATCGGCATGAATATGGGTTTCAAAAAGATATTTAACCGTTAAGCCAAGCTCTGTAATATGTTGAAAATCGCGCTCAACTTGCTCTAAAACGGCATCAATCACAGCCGCTTCTTTGGTTGCTTCATCCCATATTAAATAAGTATAAGTCCATGTGTCATAATCAAATAATTGACGAATTTTCATACTAAGAGCCTTATGGTTTGTTTGTTATAATGTATCGAATTACATTATTTGCCATTAAATTTACTTATAAGTGCATAAGTATAAATAAGTAAATTAGTAAACTATTATCCTTATATAAAGTTATCTCGTCAACTATGAAGCCTGTTTTGTTTCCCTCTAAAGAAAATGATCTATCCAGCTTAAATCACTTGTTAACGGCTTGTATGGTGAAAGATCGCTTTCAATTACAGCAATCCTTAAAGAGGCTTGATTTTGCCCAGCTTACCGAAACGGACTCAGCTTGGTTGAAGTGGGCAGGCAAAATGCAGGCTTCTATCGAGGAGGCAGAGCGCCGTCAATTAAGTGTGCCTAAGATTAACTATGATGAGGCTTTACCTGTTGCGGCTAAGAAAGATTCGCTGGTTGAATTAATTAGAAACAATCAGGTTGTGGTGATTGCGGGAGAAACGGGCTCAGGAAAAACCACGCAAATTCCTAAAATTTGTTTAGAGGCGGGGCAAGGCGTACTCGGTAAGATTGGTTGTACTCAGCCGAGACGCTTAGCGGCTAGAAGTGTTTCAGAGCGAATTGCCGAAGAGTTAGGTTGCCCTTTAGGTGACTTAGTGGGTTATCAAGTACGTTTTCTAGATTTGGTTAAACAGCAGAGTTTGATCAAAGTCATGACGGACGGCATTCTACTGGCCGAGATTCAAAATGATCGCTATTTAACGCAATACGACACCATTATTATTGATGAAGCGCACGAGCGCAGTATCAATATCGATTTCTTATTGGGAATTTTAAAGCAGTTGCTGCTAAAACGCCCTGATCTTAAAGTGATTATTACCTCGGCCACCATTGATACGCAACGATTTGCAGATCACTTTACCATCAATGGTAAACGTCCTCCTGTGGTGGAAGTCTCTGGCCGAACCTATCCTGTAGAGTTACGTTATAGACCCTTAGCGTCTTATGAAGATGATGCGGGTAATGAGATAGAGCAGGATATGACCACAGGTATTGCCGATGCTATTGATGAGCTGTCGCATGAAGACCCGTTTGGCGATGTGTTGGTCTTTCAGGTGGGCGAGCGTGATATTAAAGAGACGGCGGAAGCCTTACGTAAACGCAACTTAAAAAACACCGAAGTCATTCCGCTCTACGCGCGTCTTTCCATGACGGATCAACAGAAGATATTTCAAACTTCACAAAAACGTCGCATTATTTTAAGTACCAATGTCGCTGAGACTTCTCTAACGGTACCAGGTATTAAATATGTTATTGATCCTGGTTTAGTCAGGATCAGCCGCTACAGTGTACGCAATAAAGTGCAACGCCTGCCCATTGAGAAAATTTCGCAAGCCTCGGCTAATCAGCGTAAAGGACGTTGTGGACGAGTGAGTGAAGGGATCTGCATTCGTCTTTATGATGAAGAGAGTTTTACAGCGCGTTCCGAGTTTACCGATCCGGAAATTCATCGAACGGCCTTGTCGTCGGTGATTTTAACCATGGCACAGTTAAACCTAGGCGATGTAAAACACTTTCCGTTTATCGAAAAGCCAGAAGATAAGTCCATCAATGACGGTTTCCGTCAGTTACACGAGTTAGGGGCCTTAGATGATAATCGTCGTTTAACACCCGAAGGGCGTCAAATAGCCAAGCTACCGATTGATCCTAGTACGGCCAAAATGGTGATTGAAGGAGAGAAAAACGGTGTCTTAGCCGAGGTATTGATTATTGCGGCGGCGTTAAGTATTCAAGATCCGCGTGATATCAATCAAACGACTATGCAGGCCGCTAGAATCAAGCATAAAGCGTTTGAAGATGAACGTTCCGATTTCTTATTCTTTTTAAACCTGTGGCACTTCTATGAACATCAGCGCCGCCATTTAACTCAGAACAAGCTGCGTAAACTCTGTAAAACCAATTTTTTATCTTACATGCGTATGAAAGAGTGGCATGAGTTAACCATGCAGCTTGAACAGAGCTTAAAACGCATTGGTATGAAAGTCGGCACCTTACACCTCTTTGAAGAGGTACGAAATATCAATAAACAGGGTATCGAAAGTAATGAGGTTACAGAGCGCTTAAGCGATATGCATAGCATTGCCGTTCATCAATCGTTATTAGCTGGTCTGCTCGGTAACGTTGCGATGCGTGATGATGACAAATCCTTTTTGGGCGCACGTAGTACCAAGTTATTTGTGCATCCAAGTTCTAGCCTGTTTAAACGTAAACCAAAATGGATTCTTTGTGGTGAGCTGGTTGAAACCACCAAACTCTATGCGCGTAATAATGCAGTGATTGATATTCGTTGGGTGGAAGGGCTTGCCAAGCATCTTATTAAACACAGCTATAGCGATCCACATTGGCAAAAGAAAAATGGCCAAGTGGGTGCTTATGAATCGGTGACATTATACGGCTTGCCCATTATTACGCGCCGCCATTGTAACTACGGGCCATTGAATCCCGTCGAATCTCGAAAGATATTTTTACGTCACGGACTGGTAGAAGGAGAGCTGTTTTCTAAAGTGAAGTTCTTCGTTCACAACCAAAAGTTAGTGCAAAAGATTGAGAAGCTAGAGCATAAATTACGTCGTCCAGATCTCCTAGTGGATGATGAAGTACTCTATCAATTTTACGATGAACGCATCCCCAAACACATCTACAGCAAACCCGCGTTTGAGAAGTGGGAAAAGAAAACACAGCAAGAAAATCCTGAGCAGTTAGAGGCTTTATTCTTAACCGAAAAAGACCTAATGAAGCAGCAAGCGAATGCCGATCTGTTGGCAGACTTTCCAGACCAAGTGCAGCTGTCTAATCAGTTAAATTTGGATGTGGACTACGTTTTTGAGCCGGGTAAAAAACGTGATGGTTTGCTTTATCACCTGCCTTTATCGACGCTTAACTTAGTAGCAGAATCCGATTTTGAATGGTTAACACGGGGTTTACTTAAAGAGAAAACTACTTTTTATATCAAGTCGTTGCCTAAACAACTTAGAAAACAGTTTATCCCAGCACCTCAGTATACGGATTTAGCCTTGTCAGAAATGTCGTCTGATAAAACCAACAGTGCGGGTAAAAAAGAGTCTTATCTGAATCAGTTGGTCTGGGCGTTAAATCGTCGTGCAAATGTAAAAGTATCTACCCAAGACTTTACCGAAATTGAATTGCCAGATCACCTAAGGCCGTTTTATGTTTTGCAGGATGATAAGGGTAAAAAGATTGCCGAAGGCACAGATTTATCAGAGTTAAAGTCTGAGTATCAGCACTTAGTTGACGCCAAAATTCAGCAGCACCAATCTAAAGCGGCCGTGGTAGAAAAGATCATCACTGGTTGGAATTTTGGGGATTTAGCCGAATCTAAATCCATCAAAAGTAATGGCGTGAAGATGGTTGCTTATCCTGCATTACAGCAGAAAGGGGACAGCATTGTTTTAGAGTTGATTGGCGACCAATCAACCGCCTTGACCTCTCATGGCTTGGCGGTGTTAGCACTGCTTAAAAACGAGCTTTCCGATAAGCTGAAATATCTACAGAAGAAGCTACCGCTGCAAAAAGCCTGTTTATGTTATGCGCCTTACGGCACCTGCCAAGACTTAACCCAGCAGGTGATTGATAGAGCCCTAAGCCAATTAGTGCCTTTTCCAGAACAAGTCAGAAAACAGAAGGACTTTGAAGCCACCTTAGAGTTGGTGCGTTTACAGTGGATAGAGACAGGGCAAGCCATCACCAAGCAGGTTAATGAAATTTTCACCCTGCATCAAAAGGTAGCAAAGCGCGTAAGGGGTAAAGTTAATCCGCGCTGGTTAGCGTCAGTAGCCGATGTGCAAAAACAGTTGGATGGCCTTATCTCAAAGGATTTTGTCCGTAATACCCCCGATATTTGGTTTAAGCAGATAGCGCGCTACTTAAAAGGCATAGAAAAACGTTTAGAAAAAGTCGATCAAGACCCAAGCAAAGATCAAATCGCGGTTCGCCAGATACAACCCATCTTAAAGGACTACGAAGCTTTAGCGGCTGAGCCTGCCTACAGAGAACTTCCAGCGTTGTTAGAAATAAGGTGGTTGATTGAAGAACTGAGGATTTCACTGTTTGCACAACCGATGAAAACATTAAAGCCAATATCAATCAAGCGGATTGAGAAACTCATTAAATCCCTCTAACGGTTTCAGGAGCAGCCTAAGCACGCTATTTCTGCGTCAAAAACGGTCATGTACACTTGTACATTCCCTTGTTTTTCCTTGCCTTGATACGATTATCCGCTCCCTGAATTCCGTTAACCGCTAGGCCTGCTTTAGTAAAGCTCAAAACGCTTGCTTAAATTACGTTAAATTGCTACTTTAGTCAGCAGTGATTTTATTCGCCTATTAGGAATGTTGATCTATTAAATTAAGGGTGATTTTGAGTTGCCGTAATCGTAGTTGTTTTTATAGCTTAGTTAGGCCTCGTAATCAGGGCTTGAATTGCCTTAAATCGCCTAATAGCGTCTATGAAGATACTAAATGTTTTAGAGAAAACGGCATTTTTATAAGTGGTTGATATCCGTTTTATTATTTAATTTAGGATGTCTAAATATAGTTACCCCGACCTGCGGTCGGGGTAACAGGCCGCAGTGAAACATTTGAATCGCGTAGCCGCCCGCAGGCGGGCTAACTACTCGTTCAAACGTACATTCGACTTCGTCGAACGGCACGCCTTCAA
>Ga0316204_10004102_pt1 | contig 27105 bp, 20 predicted proteins | sample 6monrhotite_MG_2_FD_205661 | JGI IMG/M metagenome (GOLD analysis project Ga0316204, IMG submission 205661) | Microbial mat bacterial communities from mineral coupon in-situ incubated in ocean water Damariscotta River, Maine, United States -... | ecosystem: Environmental > Aquatic > Marine >...
GACAAGCTCGAGTGATGTGGATGCATCAATGATTCGATAATGTTGAGTATCATTATTCGCACGATCAAGATAACACTGACGCACCTTGACGAAAAAAGCGTGCTTTTCCTGTTCAAAGCGATCCGGTTCACTGCGCTGGCTGGCTCGCGTTAAACCGGTCTCGACGGGAATATCCAGAAGTAAAATTAAATCTGGTCGCAGCGCGCCTTGTACCCATGACTCCAGCATGGCAATACGATCGATTTCAATACCGCGTCCACCGCCCTGATAGGCATAGGTAGCATCCGTAAAACGATCACATAATATCCACTTGCCTGCCTTAAGTGCTGGTTCAATTACCTGTTGAATATGTTGTGCTCTCGCGGCAAACATCATGAGCAATTCAGTGTCATCAACAAGATCGCTATTTCTGGCGTCTAATAACAATTCGCGGATTTTCTCACCAATGGCAGTACCACCGGGCTCACGTGTGACGACGACTTCAATGCCTGCAGCTTCTAACTGGTTTTGAACATACGTCATATTGGTTGTTTTACCGACACCTTCCGTGCCTTCGATGGTAATAAATTTTCCACGCATAGTTCTTCTACTTTTGTTTTGGATATGACGAAAACGTTTTTCTGCGGCCTTTAAGCTGATATTTTATGACTGCTTCATTATGCTGCTTGAGTGTGCTGGAAAAAGAATGACTACCATCACCTCTCGAAACAAAATAGAGTATATCGCCCTCTTCCGGATGAAGTACAGCCTCAATCGCTTTGCGGCCGGGCAAGGCTATCGGCGTTGGCGGCAGACCAAAGCGACGATAGGTGTTGTAGGGTGTATCACGTTTTAAATCACGTCGTCGGATGTTGCCATCGAATTTATCTCCCAGCCCATAAATGACGGTTGGGTCTGTTTGCAAACGCATGCGTTTTAGCAAACGACGATTGAAAACGCCTGCAATCGTCTTTCGCTCGCTGGCCAGTCCTGTTTCTTTTTCAACAATAGAGGCTAAGGTTAATGCTTCATAAGGCGTTTTAACGGCCAGGCCAACACCTCTATTTTCCCAGGAGGAATTCAACAACCGATGCAGGCTATTATTTGCGCGACGCAAAAAATCAACATCACTTGAATTATTCGGAAACAAATAAGTATCAGGCAAAAACTGGCCTTCCGGATGTACGCCATCAAGACCAATAGCCGTCATTATTTCATTACCGCTTTTATCAAGAACCGTATTGCGGATTTGTGGGTGCATTTTTAGCACTTCAATTAATTGCTTAAATGTCCAGCCTTCCACAATCGTCAATGAATACTGAATCACCTTACCCTGATTTATTATTTCAATGAGATTCACAGGTGTCATTGTAGAGTTTAAAGCATACTCACCAATTTTTATGCTGTCGGCATTTCCCGATAGGCGTGCATACCATATTAAGTAGCGAGGTGAGCTAATAACACCATCGGCATGTAATTTATTGGCTAAACGACCAAGATTTCCACCCTGAGGCACTTCTACAATATGCTTGCCCTGTAGTAAATTTAGCGGCGTTCGCAAGAAATTCTGGTAATCCATGACAAACCAACCCGCAGAGAGACTGGCAATCAGAACGACGATACCGATTAATTTATAGATGATAATTCGCACAATCTAATCCTGATATCCTTGAAAACGTTCTACCAATAGTTTTGACAAAGGATTCATCTCGAACTGATGAGCCGCAATGCTACGAACAGGCCAGACACCGATAAGACTACTCGTCATCAAAACCGAATCAATGCTTTCGAGCTCGGCGAGGTTGATATCCCGAATCTCCACCCTATAATTTTCTTGCGCTGCAATATCCAGCAACTTTTGACGCACAACACCTTCTACACCACTATACTGTAAACCAGGTGTGATTAATGTATCGCTTTTAACAGCAAAGAAATTTGACATGGTTCCCTCGACAATATTGCCAAGCTCATCACACATCAAACCTTCCTGATATTCATCTTGCCATTCCTGGCGGGCTAAAATATTCTCCATGCGACTCATATGTTTTAAACCTGCCAATACCGGATTGCGACTGACCTGTGTTTTGCAGATACAAACGTCAACGCCTTCGGAATAATATGATGACGGATATACCGGATAATCAGAGTGTATCCATATAATCGTTGGTGGTGCTTCTGGATTTATTTTATAACCACGCTCACTGTCACCGCGCGTCACAATAAGTTTTAACACCCCTGAAGCAACTTCTTTAAGGACAATATCCAGCTGCTGTAAAATAAGATCAATATTGATTTTAATGTTTAACCTCTGGCAACCCAGCTGTAAACGCGCACAATGTTCATTCATGAAAATGATCGAGCTTTTTTCAAGACGCATTGTTTCAAAAAGGCCATCACCGTACTGAAACCCTCTGTCACGCAAAGAGATGTCCGATGCCTCTTGTCCATTCACCCATGCTCGTATCATTATTTAACTCTCTCAGGCAAAAGCACGCAACATTCCCTCGGCCTTGATTCGTGTTTCCTGAAGTTCTCGTTCCGCATCAGAATCTGCGACGATGCCCGCACCAGCACGAAAGTAAATGTTATTCTCATCAACAACGATGGTGCGTATCAAAATATTCATATCCATACTGCCATCATGATTCAGGTAACCCATCGACCCTGTATACGCACCTCGCCCCACGCCTTCCAGTTCTGCAATAATGGCCATGCACCGTTCTTTGGGACAGCCGGTAATCGTACCGCCAGGAAAAACAGCCCTTAAGACATCTCCAGGCTTAACGTCATCTCGTAATTCACCCATAACATTTGAGACGATATGCTGTACATGTGCATAATGCTCAACCGTCATTAATTCATTCACTTTAATTGTACCCGGTCGACAAACACGACCCAGATCATTTCTTTCCAGATCAAGCAACATTAAATGCTCTGCTCGTTCCTTTAAATTGCCAAGCAACTCTTCTTCTAGTCGACTATCATCTTGTTTTGATTCACCACGGGCGCGTGTGCCTGCAATGGGTCGAGTCTCGACTATCCTGTTTTTGATTTTAACCAATCTTTCAGGTGACGAGCTTAATATCGTTTGCTTGCCAAATTTTGCGATACCGGAAAATGGGGCTGGATTACTTTGTCGCAGATTCTGATAAAGAATATCCGTTAAGTCACTTTTACTACTTTTACCTGTCCATTGCCGCGATATATTGGCCTGAAAAATATCACCGTCATAAATGTATTTTTTTATGACCGCGATATTATCAAGATATTGTTGCGGCTCCTCCTCTCCCATAACATCCAGTTGAATAACCTCGGATGGCTTTGTTTTGCAAGCATTGGCAAGATCCTCGATCACCTGACTCATCGGCAAGTCAACACCATGCTCTGCAATCAAGTGCGTTTTTTTGAGTTGATGGTCATTAACTATTGTCACTGGAATGCGTGTCATAAACGCATGCGGTAAGGCTGTTATCGGCATAGGAAGTTTAAGACGATGTTCAATTTCTGCTGCAATTTCATATCCCAGAAAAATAAACCAGCCTCCGGCAAAAGGCAGATTTTCGGGACATGACTTATCGGTTGCGGCTTGCTGCCATAGATTATTCAGTTGTGATAGAAAATCCTGTTGCGTTTCTATTTTTTGATTAACAAGTTTATCGCAACGTATGGTCTCCGCCGGAAAAGCAAAGAGAATATCAAATCGATTGTTTGGTGAATTTCCTGATGCAGTGCTTTCTAATAGATATGGGTAACGTTCAGGGAACGCCCGATTCAAAGCAAGGCAATTAGCTGGATAATTAAGAGGCTGTACCGAAGGCGGCGTCATGAGGAAGTAATGTTCATGACTACAATAAGTAACTCAGAAATTACTTAACACGGGCCAGGACCAGCGTACCGTTCGTTCCACCAAAGCCAAATGAATTCGATAAGGCCGTATCGATTTTCATTTCTTTCGCCTGGCCCGCAACAAAATCGAGATCACACTCTGGATCTGGTGTAATGATATTTATTGTCGGTGGTGCAACTTGATCACGAATCGCCAATGCCGTGAAAATGGCTTCAATGCCACCTGCCGCACCTAACAAATGCCCTGTCATGGACTTTGTTGAGCTCATCGAAAGTTTGTTTGCATGTGCGCCGAAGGCCGCTTTTGCCGCCTGCACTTCTGCCACATCACCCGCTGGGGTGGATGTGCCATGCGCATTAATATAATCAATTTGTTCAGGATTAACACCGGCATTCTTCATGGCCTGCTGCATACAGCGTTTCGCACCGTCACCACCAACAGATGGCGATGTCATGTGATATGCATCACCGCTCATGCCATAGCCTATTATTTCTGCATGCATGGTTGCGCCACGTTTTTTCGCCGCTTCATATTCTTCCAACACAACCACACCCGCACCATCACTTAAAACAAAACCATCACGGTCTTTATCCCAGGGACGACTGGCTGTTGCGGGATCATCATTGCGTGTAGACAAAGCTTTAGCTGCGGCGAACCCACCTAAGCCCATTCTGGTGGTAGCCATCTCGGCACCACCGGCAATCATAACGTCCGCATCACCGTATTCAATGATACGCGCGGCATCACCAATACTGTGGGTCGCGGTGGCGCATGCCGTTACCAACGCAATGTTGGGTCCCTTCATACCATAACGAATCGAAAGGTTGCCTGAGATCATATTAATGATGGCTGCAGGGATCAGGAAGGGAGATATTCGACGAGCGCCTTTTTCTGCGTACTTGGCATAATTTTCTTCAATGGTACCCAGGCCGCCAATGCCGGAACCAATCGCAACACCAATACGCTCCGCATTTTCATCAGTGATTTCTAAACCTGAATTTTCAATGGCTTCAATCGCTGCAGCAATGCCGTAATGGATAAAAGGATCCATCTTACGTGCATCTTTTGCCGACATGATGCTAGTAACATCAAAGTCTTTAACTGAACCGCCAAAACGCACTACAAAATCACTGACATCAAAATGGTTGATTGGACCAATGCCACTTTTGCCTGCCAGAATACTTTCCCAGGATGTTTTGACGTTATTGCCGACTGGCGACAACATGCCCATTCCGGTAATGACTACGCGACGTTTTGACAAGATGGGTTCTCCTTTCAAAGACTCCAGATAAAAAATCCAGAAAACGAAAGGCCGCCGCCACTATGTGTGGTCGCGCGGCCTGTCCGAATTAATACAGTTACCTGATACTACGACGCGTTTGCGTTGATGTAATCGATAGCCTGTTGTACCGTTGTAATTGTTTCAGCCTTGTCATCAGGGATCTCAGTATCAAATTCCTCTTCCAATGCCATAACCAGTTCAACGGTATCTAATGAATCTGCACCTAGATCGTCGATGAATGAAGCATCATTTTTAACTTCGTCTTCTTTTACGCCTAGCTGTTCTATAACGATCTTTCGAACGCGTTCTTCAACACTGCTCATTTGGTTTATTCCTCCAGTTATTGTTCATATGAACGCCGTGGGGCGGTATTGTATTGAAAACCCACGACGGTTTCCACAATCAAAATCAGACTTTCGTCACCCTACAGGCCACTAGCCCATATACATGCCACCATTGACGTTCAGGGTCTCGCCAGTGATATAGCTGGCCGCCGGTGAGGCCAGAAAGCCTACTGCCTGGGCGATTTCTTCAGGTTGCCCCAGACGCGCCAGCGGAATCGAGCCTAATAAGGCGTTACGCTGATCCTCAGACAGGGCGCGGGTCATATCCGTATCGATAAAGCCGGGAGCGACCACATTGACCGTAATGCCGCGAGAGCCCACTTCACGAGCAAGGGATTTGCTAAAACCGATAATTCCGGCCTTAGCCGCGCCATAGTTAGTCTGCCCTGCATTTCCCGTGACGCCAACAACGGAGGCAATGCTAACAATACGACCCTTACGGGCCTTCATCATGGCTCTGAGACAGGCCTTGGTCAGGCGATAAACCGAGGTCAGATTCGTGTTCATGATAGATTCCCATTCGTCATCTTTCATGCGCATAAGCAGGTTATCGCGGGTAATTCCCGCATTATTAACGAGAATACCCGGGGCAGAATAATCTGCCGCGATTTGCTTAATGACACCGTCAATGCTGTCCTGGTCTGTGACATTCAGCATCATACCAGAACCTTTAATTCCATTTTCTTTCAAATAGTTAGAAATGTTTTCTGCACCAGATTCTGAGGTGGCAGTGCCAATCACTGTCGCTCCCTGGCGACCCAATTCCAGTGCGATGGCCCGTCCAATACCGCGGCTGGCACCAGAGATTAGCGCAACTTCATTTTCCAGACTCATAATAAGCTCCTTAACGATGGCTAAGCTGATAGCGCGGCTGTCAGGCTATCAGGGTCAAATACCGCCGCAGCGGCCATTTGTTTGTCTATACGTTTGTTCAGACCAACGAGCACCTTACCCGGGCCACATTCAATCAGCTTCGTCACACCCATACCGCCCATTTTTTGAACAGATTCTACCCAGCGGACAGGTTGATAGAGCTGACGCACCAATGCCTGACCAATAGCTTCAGGGCTTGATTCAGTCGCAACATCGACATTATTAATCACGGGTATCACAGGAGAGGAAATCGAAATTCCTGTTAGTGCTTGCGCAAGTTGATCGGCGGCAGGTTTCATCAAGGCACAATGGGATGGCACACTTACGGGAAGAAGCAAAGCACGTTTTGCACCCTCATCCCTGGCAATGACAACAGCACGTTCTACCGCCGCTTTAGCGCCTGCGATAACAACCTGACCCGGCGAATTAAAATTAACGGCCTCAACCACATCGCCATCGGCTGCCTGGCTACAGACATTTCGCACTGCATCATCATCTAAACCCAGTACTGCTGCCATCGCACCTTCACCCACGGGTACAGCAGCCTGCATAAATTGACCACGCTTTTGTACCAGCGTGACTGCATCAGCAAAATTTAAACTACCCGCTGCCGTCAGCGCGCTATATTCACCCAGACTATGGCCTGCAACGACATCAGGTTGTGCACCACCTTTTTCCAACCAGACACGCCAGCAGGCAATGCCCGCCGTCAACATGGCTGGTTGCGTTACATCAGTACTATTTAATTTGTCAGCGGGACCCTCTTGAACCAGTTCCCACAGGTCGTAATTTAAAACCGAGGACGCTTCAGCAAAGGTGTCTTTTACGATAGCAAATTCATCAGCCAATGCTGCGAGCATGCCAACACTTTGAGAACCCTGACCTGGAAATACAATTGCAAAACTCATTTGAACGTTCCTGAAATATTAATACTTGAGCAAGGCTGAGCCCCAGGTGAAACCACCACCGAAAGCTTCAAGTAATATCGTTTCACCTGGTTTGATACGACCATCGCGTACCGCAATATTTAACGCCAGAGGAATAGACGCTGCTGAAGTATTACCATGTTCATCGACGGTAACAACAACATGATCCGTCGACATACTAAGTTTTTTTGCTGTCGCATTTATAATACGAATATTGGCCTGATGCGGTACCAACCAGTCAATATCGGACTTTTGCATATTATTGGCTGCAAGCGTTTCATCAACAATGCGACCTAATGTATTGACTGCCATTTTAAATACTTCGTTGCCTTTCATTTGTACAAAGGCTTCACCGGCCTTAAGTATTTCACTCTTCTCAGAAATACCAGCAGGTACTGTTAATAATTCTTTATATTTTCCATCCGCATGCAAGTGTGTTGATAAAATTCCCGGCACGTCGCTGGCAGATAAAACAACCGCGCCCGCGCCATCACCAAACAACACACAGGTACCTCGATCCGTCCAGTCAACGATTCGTGACAAAGTTTCTGCACCGACAACCAATGCATTTTTATTTGTGCCCGCACGAATGAATTTATCTGCAACACCTAAGGCATAAACAAAACCGGTGCAGACCGCTTGTATATCAAATGCTGCACAACCATGAATATCTAATCGATCCTGTAGTAGACATGCCGTGCTTGGAAAAATACGATCCGGGGTAGTTGTTGCAACAATAATTAAATCAATATCCGTTGGCTTTAAGCCTGCAGCCTCAATCGCCTGACGTGCGGCGTGCTCGGCAAGATCGCAGGTAGTTTCATTCTCAGCCGCAATGTGGCGTTTCTTAATACCCGTGCGATCGGTGATCCACTCATCACTGGTCTCGACGATTTTTTCCATCTCAGCATTGGTTAATACCTTCTCAGGCAAATAACCACCGGTTCCTGTAATTCGAGAATAAATCAAACCACTTACTCCTCGACCAGTATCGATTCAAGTTGCTGACTGATGCGCGCTGGTACGTTTTGTTTTACTTCCATTACGGCTTCGGCAATGGCATTACTAAACGAATAGGCATCGGCACTACCGTGACTCTTAACCACAATTCCCTGCAACCCGATCAATGTTGCGCCATTATATTCGCGAGGGTCAACACGCTTTCTAAATGCTTTAAGCACAGGATACGCAACAAGTCCTGCTAATAATGTAAAAGGGTTCTTTTTGAATTCGCGCTTAATATAAAAACCAAACATTTTGGCAACACCCTCAATTGCCTTGAGCATAATATTGCCAACAAAACCATCACAAACAACAACATCCGCTTCACCCATAAAGATTCCATCGCCTTCGATAAAACCGGTGTAGTTTAGATTACTGCTTGAAAGTAGGCGCGCTGTTTCTTTAACACGCTCGTTACCTTTAATCTCTTCTTCGCCAATATTTAAAAGACCCACGCGTGGCTCCTTTATATTATCGACGGCATTTACCAATACAGAACCCATTACGGCAAACTCAAACAAATGATCGGCGGTGGAATCAATGTTGGCACCAAGGTCAAGCACGTGTGTGTGACCTTTGGTAGTCGGTAAACGGGTACAAAATGCAGGACGATCAATGCCAGGCAAAGTTTTCAATACGAAACGCGCGGTCGCCATTAAGGCACCAGTGTTGCCTGCACTGACACAGGCCTTTGCTGAACCTTCTTTGACAAGATTAATCGCAATACGCATGGATGAATCTTTTTTACCGCGCAAGGCTTGCGATGGTAATTCATCCATTCCTACAACTTCTGAGGCATGATGAATTGTGAGGCGGGCGGGATCAGGGTTGCCACCGTGCTTATTGAGTGCACTTTCAACCACGGGTCCCTGGCCAACAAGAATTAAATGTAAACCTGGAAAACGTTTGAGCGCTGAAATTGCCGCAGGGACGACCACATCAATGCCGATGTCCCCTCCCATGGCATCAAGCGATATTGTGACTTTATCGTCTTGCAATTGGCTCATAATTTTATCGGTATAGTAATAACAAATTGCGGGAACATGGCATGCCATGCTCCCGCGATTTTTTTATTCTTAGCGTCGCAAATACCAAGCCGGTAATTGTTACGCGAGCATTCTATTTATTCGCTATCAGTATCGGTATCGATAACTTTGCGACCACGATAATAACCATCAGCACTTACGTGATGACGCAGATGCGTTTCACCTGTGGTTGGCTCAATCGATAAGGCACGAGTACCAAGTGCGTCATGCGAACGGCGCATACCACGTCTTGAAGGGGTTACTTTGCTCTTTTGTACAGCCATGGTCTTTCCTCTATCTCAAATCGTCTAATCGTTTTTAATCAAGTCACTCAATCCAGCAAACGGTTGGTGTGTATCAGAGCTTTTTTTCTGCTCTTTACCTGTGTCCGTCGATAGATATGAGCTTGCGGGGCATTCCTCTAATTCATGTTTCGGAATCTGCGGAAATACCAACAACAGTTCATCTTCAATTACATCCTGTAAAAAAACCGGTACCGACTCTACGAGATAAGGTTCGTACTGTTCAGGGAGCGCTTCAATCGCAATCTCTGTAGATACCAGTCCCAAACAAAACTCAGAATCCACCGGCCATGTCATTTTCTCGGTACAGCGCTGGCATCTTAGATGCAACTCAGCCTGTATATGGCCGGTCATCATCGCCACACCTACAGGGTCTATCGAGAATTCTAACACAACCTCCACCTCACCTTGCGAATCCGTTAGCAATGGCGACAAGCGTGGCAGCTGTTTAAGAGGGATCGTCCCGCTCAGGCTTTGTCCCGTATGTGCGAGGCGAAACGGGTCAATTTGCTGCGGTAGCCGCTGGTGGTGGCTCGTCATAGGCCGCGGATTGTAGCCGTGAGCCTAGCCAGTGTCAAAAAAATCCAGCATTATCCATAGCTTCTGGAATTGACACGGTATGGATGCAAATGATTAAAAAGGTCCTGATTGCGAACCGAGGCGAAATAGCTGTCCGCATTGCACGTGCCTGTGCCGAAATGGGCATCAAATCTGTGGCCGTCTATGCGGAGGCTGACCGATATGGCCTGCATGTCAAAAAGGCTGACGAGGCCTACAGCCTGGGGCCGGATACCGTTGCGGGTTACCTGAACGCTCATCGTCTAGTGAATCTGGCGCGAGCCAGTGGCTGTGATGCGCTTCACCCTGGATATGGATTTTTATCGGAAAATCCGGAACTTGCAGAACTTTGTTCACAAAAAGGTTTACACTTTATTGGACCAAATGCCGATGTTATCCATAACATGGGGGACAAGACTTTAGCCCGCCAAAGCATGCGCAATGCCAACATTCAGGTCACTCCAGGTAGTGACGGTAACGTTAAAGACCTGGATGACGCGCTTATCGTCGCAGAGAACATCGGTTATCCCATTATGCTCAAAGCGACCTCCGGTGGGGGTGGTCGTGGCATCCGGCGATGTACTTCAGCTGATGATCTCAAACGCCAATATGCACGGGTCATATCAGAGGCAGAAAAGGCTTTTGGCAGTGCTGAGGTCTTTATTGAGAAATTTATCGCCAATCCGCGCCATATTGAGGTCCAAATCCTCGCTGACCAGCACAGCAATGTCATTCACCTGTTTGAGCGAGACTGCTCCATTCAGCGTCGTCATCAAAAACTCATCGAAATCGCGCCCTCCCCTCAAGTCAGTGAGGAGCAGCGACAAATGCTTGGCAATTTGGCCGTACGTGCAGCGAAGGCGGTTAATTACACCAATGCCGGGACCGTCGAATTTCTGATGGATGCGGAGGAAAATTTTTACTTCATGGAGATGAATACCCGCCTGCAGGTGGAACATCCTATTACCGAGGCCATTACCGGAATTGATATCGTACAGGAGCAAATTCGTATCGCTTCCGGTATGCAGTTGCGATATTCGCAGGATCAGGTCCAACGCCGTGGCTATGCCATGGAGTTTCGCATCAATGCCGAAGACCCCAAAAATGATTTTCTGCCCAGCTTTGGCAAAATCACTCGTTACTTCGCCACCGGTGGTCCTGGCGTGCGTACTGACGGTGCCATTTATACCGGCTATGAAATTCCACCCTATTATGACTCCATGTGCGCCAAGCTCATTGTCTGGGCACTGGATTGGGATAGCCTGATCGATCGCAGTATTCGTGCCTTACGTGACATTGGTGTCTATGGTGTTAAAACTACAATTCCCTATCACCTGGAAATTCTCCACCATGCGGATTTTCAGAATGGCCGCTTTGATACCGGCTTTGTCGAAAACAATCCGCAACTGACCAATTATTCCGTGCGACGATCAAATCGTGAAGTTGCTGCTGCCATCGGCGCCGCCATTGCCGCATCCATGGGTTTATAAAGGAACGACTATGCCCGCTTTAAAAATCACTGACACTATATTACGTGACGCACATCAGTCACTCATTGCGACACGCATGCGTACCGAAGACATGCTGCCGATTTGCGACAAGCTGGATCAAGTGGGTTACTGGTCGCTGGAAGTCTGGGGCGGCGCTACATTTGATGCCTGTGTACGTTTTTTAAAAGAGGACCCCTGGCGTCGTCTGCAACAACTGCGTGAAGCCTTACCCAAAACAAAATTACAAATGTTGTTGCGTGGTCAAAACTTGCTGGGTTATCGCCATTATGCCGATGATGTCGTGCAGGCGTTTGTAAAACGTTCCGCCGACAATGGCATTGATATTTTTCGTGTCTTCGATGCCATGAATGACCTGCGCAATCTTGAGGTCTCCATTGCCGCCGTTAAACAAGCCAACAAACATGCGCAAGGGGCAATCTGTTATACCACTAGCCCAGTGCATACGATTGATCAATTCGTAGAGATGGGAACACGTTTTGAGAAAATAGGCTGCGACAGTGTTGCGATAAAAGATATGGCCGGTTTACTCACCCCTGCTATCACCACTGAGTTAGTGAAGGCATTGGTACAAACCTTAAGTGTTCCAGTACACGTTCACTCGCATGCCACCGCTGGGCTGGCGAGCATGTGTCAGTATCAGGCAGCACTCAATGGCGCTGCCGGGATTGATACCGCCATCTCGGCTTTCGCCGGTGGTACCAGTCATCCGCCAACGGAAAGTATGGTGGCCGCATTTCGTGATACCGAATTTGATACACAACTGGATCTCGAGTTACTGCAACAAATTGGTTTTTACTTTTACGACATACGTAAAAAATATCATCAGTTTGAAAGTGAATACACTGGCATCGATACACGCGTGCAAATTAATCAGGTCCCTGGCGGCATGATCTCCAACCTGTCGCATCAACTCCAACAACAAAATGCCTTGCAACGCATGAATGAAGTGCTTGAAGAAATTCCACGCGTACGTCAAGAATTAGGCTTCCCGCCATTGGTAACACCAACATCGCAGATTGTGGGAACACAAGCGGTGATGAATGTCCTCACCGACGAGCGATATAAAACAATCACCAATGAAGTCAAACACTATATGCAAGGCCGATATGGAAAAGCCCCTGGTCCGGTTGATGAAAATATCCGACGCAAGGCCATAGGCAGTGAAGCCGTTATCGATTGTCGCCCGGCAGATCTTATCCCTGCGGAAATGGAAAAACTGAAAACGGATATCGGTGAACTTGCCAAAAATGAAGATGATATTTTAACGTATGCAATGTTTAGTGATATTGGTCGAGATTTTCTGCAACAACGTGCCGATGACAAACTCATTGCTGAAGAACTTATTCCTTACAAAGATGACCAGGCCTCAGCTTGCATGGCAGCATCAGAATTTAATGTCACCATGCATGGAGAGATTTATCACATTAAACTCAATGGTGCTGGTATATCGCACCAGGAATTACGCCCCTATTATATTAGTGTCGATGGAGTGCCTGAAGAAGTTCTGGTGCAAAACCTTGATAGTGTTCATGCTAACAATCCACAAATAATAAGCCATTCCAGTCAAACCACAACACAAGGCAAGCGCCCTCGTGCATCACAACCGGGTCATGTTACCTCCGCTATGCCTGCCACTGTCATTGATATATTAGTCAACGTTGGCGATGAAGTCAGTGCTGGCGATGGCGTGCTGGTAACAGAAGCCATGAAAATGGAAACGGAAATTCAGTCTCCCATTGCCGGCATTGTGCATGCTATCCACGTGAACAAAGGAGATACCATTACCCCCGATGAAGCCTTAATCGAAATTGAGTAATTTTATATAAGTTTGTTTCCAGACAGGCCGAATGATTATAATCGAGCCTCACCAATACATCAGGCATATTCACAATGAGTTCGACTTTAATATTGGCCTCCACATCACCCTTTCGGCGTGCCATCCTGGAAAAACTGGGTGTGCCATTCGAGGTTGCCTCTCCCAAGACAGATGAAACGCCACTAGAAAATGAAACTCCACAGGCGCTGGTTGAACGTCTGGCAATTGCCAAAGCGAAGGCGATCGCCGATCAAAACGATAAAGGTTTAATTATAGGCTCAGACCAGGTTGCAGTGAATAACGAAATCATTCTGGGCAAGCCCGGCGATCATGCCACTGCTGTAAAGCAACTACAGGCGGCATCGGGAAAACGAATTACATTTTATACTGGCCTTGCACTTATAAATGCGGCAACAAGGAACATCCAGTCTAAAGTCGTTCCCTTTCACGTAAACTTTCGCCAGCTAAGCGACAGCCAAATTGAAAACTATTTGCAAAAAGAACAGCCCTATAATTGCGCGGGCAGTTTTAAATCAGAATCTCTGGGAATTTGTTTGTTTGATAAACTCGAAGGTGATGATCCGAATACTTTAATCGGTCTGCCACTAATTCAATTGGTGCGTATGCTTGAAAACGAAGGGCTAAATATTATTTAGCCCCTGTCGTTATCCATTTAGCGCAACGGTGCTTGCCCACCTGTAATGGTTGTGCTCATCACATTTGCCATCGCTACACCCAAACGCTCCGCAAAGCGTTCCAGATAATTTTCTTTCGGCGTGAAGTCAACAATCTTGTCTTCCTGAATTATCTCGCGTGCTACATAGCCGCTACTGCCGAGACCATCAATAAGGCCCAATTCAACACTCTCTTCGCCAGTCCATATTAATCCAGTGAATAAACGTGGATCATTTTTCAATCTTTCACCACGACCTTCTTTGACAACATCAATAAACTGTTCATGGATATTTTTTAGTAAGCCCTGAACGTGCTCAAGATCTTCGGCTTTTTGTGGTGAAAAGGGATCAAGAAAACCTTTGCTTTCCCCCGCGGTATATAAACGACGCTCAACACCGAGTTTTTCCATGGCCTTGGTAAAACCAAAACCGTTCATCAATACACCGATAGAACCAACCATGCTTGCCTTATCCGCATAAATTTCATCCGCGGCTGCGGCGATATAATAACCACCTGATGCACAGACATCAGTAACGACTGCATATACTTTGGTATCAGGATATTTTTCTCGAAGCCGTTTAATCTCATCATAGACATAACCTGCCTGCACTGGACTGCCACCAGGACTATTGATGCGTAATATAATGCCGGCGGTATTTTTGTCTTCAAAAGCATCGCGTATACCGGAAATAATGTTATCAGCATTGGCATCCGTATTATCCGCAATCACCCCATTAATATCGACCAGCGCCGTATGCTTGCCGCGAGATAATGCGCCAGCATCCTGACCATCACCAGGAATAAATGCGATCAACAACACAAAGAGGTAAACAAAAGTCAGCGACTTAAAAAAGATGCCCCAGCGTCGCTGACGACGTTGTTCTTTGATACTTGCCATTAACAGATTTTGCATGACATCTTTCTGCATTGATGCTGTGTCCTGACCTTCGGAATTGTTTTGTTCGCCGAGCATAACCTTGTCCTTATAACGTGTGTTCTTCGAATTGTAGTGTAATTATTCTGCTACCGCTTGGATACTATCAGCAGTTACATCCGTTGCTTTCATTTGTTGCCTAAACCATGCCTGCAACGAATAGAGATCTTCAACCAGTGCTATCGGTTCACAAGCGAGCAGTCTATCTGCTTCATGCACTCCGTGGCCAATGGCGATTGATTGTACACCTGCATTTTTTGCCATGTTCAGATCATACTCAGTATCACCGATCATTAAAGTCCTATCAGCCCCAACCCCCATTTCATCCATCACCTCAAGCAACATATGCGGGTGAGGTTTTGAAAGTGTTTCATCGGCACAGCGTGTGGCCTGAAAAAAACCTGAGAGCTTTGTTTTACGTAAAATATTATCCAGTCCATGTCGTGCCTTACCGGTGGCAATTGCTAGCCAATAACCGTTATCACGTAATAATTCGAGTGTTTCTCTCGCACCATCAAATAACCGTGTCGGTGTAGGATCTGCATCGAGAAAATAATGCCTGTAACGCTCCACCAGGACATCATAGTTGTTTAACTCACCATCAGGAAAAAGCATTTCCAATGCTTCCTGTAATCCAAGACCAATAACATTGGCCAATTCAGCATCTTCTCTTTTCGGTAAGCCCGCATCAGTGATGGCAGACCGCAGACTGGAGACAATGCGCCCCTCGGAATCCATCAACGTGCCATCCCAGTCAAAAACAATTAACTCAAACTGCATCTGTCTTAATACCCAAATCAAATAAAAGTTTTTTCAATGCTTCATCCAATAGTGCACTAATGCAACCACGTTTATGTTCTGGTGGAAACTCAAAACACAGCCGCTGTGCATGCAGAAATAATCGTTTCAAACCTTTGTCGCGCATGATGCGATTAAAATGCTCATCGCCATATTTTTCATCACCCGCCAACTGATGGCCGACATATTGTGCATGCACACGTATTTGATGGGTACGTCCGGTCTTTAATTCAACCTGCATCAGACTGGCCGTATCCGTCACTACCAGCGGTGTAAAAATACTAATCGCATCTTTACCTTCGCGATCAACTTTTACCATACGTTCACCCGACTGGCGTATGTTTTTCTGTAAAGGCGCGTCAATAGTTCGTTTGCCACCCTGCCAACGGCCCTTTACCAGTGCCAGGTAGATTTTCTGTACCCTATTATCACGGAATTGCTCATGCAGACTACGCAGGCTACTACCCCGCTTGGTTATCAACAGGCATCCTGAGGTATCACGATCCAGTCGGTGCACCAATTCCAGCCGTTTTGCCTTAGGCCGTAATAAGCGTATGGCTTCAATAGCGCCATAGCGAATACCGCTACCACCATGCACGGCCAGGCCACTCGGTTTATTCAGAACCAGTAGGCGATCATCTTCATAGAGAATTCCCTGCTCAACGGTATCGAGCACTGCTCGGGCTGGTGTCGGTTGATCTTGAGCTGCCGGTAACTTTACGGGTGGAATACGCACCATATCGCCAAGCTTAATGCGATATTCAGGCTTGATTCTGCCCTTGTTCACCCTCACCTCACCTTTACGCAGAATGCGATAGATCAGGCTGCGTGGTACACCTTTGAGTCGAGCGAGCAGGAAATTGTCGATTCTTTGACCAGCGTACTCGGCATCAACTTCAACCATACGGACCTGAGGATGTTTGTTAGTTTCAATCATAAGTGTTTGATATTCTAACAGGAAACACACTCATTGAAGCTATATTCGAAGACTGATATAGTCACTCGGAGTCTGGTGCTAATATATAGGCACAGTAGTGCTTACCAGATCAAAAATGGTTCTAACACCCATCCGCATTTGCGAGTGGCTGAAGGAAGGCCTCCCCGGCAAACACAAGAGACCGGGAATCGGCCAGTTAAAATTTAATGCGCTCCCAGGAGCTGAGCATGGATATGCACAGACTGGGTGAACGGACTGAAAAGTAATATGACGCTTGCGGCACGTACCCGATATTGCCGCCACAAAGACGACAACCTGTAGCTATACCAGCACTAACGTTGCGATCATAAAATTAAGTCTGGCGAACCCGTATGGTGATTCAAGCTCACCGTGGTCGAGCGCCTAACGTAAAGGTTTTTATAATGAAAAGAATGCTTTTTAATGCAACGCAGCCGGAAGAACTGCGCGTTGCGCTCGTAGATGGTCAGCGTCTGTATGACCTCGATATCGAAACTACCCACCGCGAACAAAAGAAAGCCAATATCTACAAAGGCAAGATCACCCGCGTCGAACCCAGTCTCGAAGCAGCGTTTGTCGATTATGGTGCTGAACGTCATGGCTTTTTGCCGCTGAAGGAAATTTCCCGTAATTATTTCATCAATCCGGTCGAACCTGGTAACCGCATCAATATTAAAGATGTTGTAAAAGAAGGTCAGGAAATCGTTGTCCAGATTGGCAAAGAAGAGCGTGGTAACAAAGGCGCTGCACTGACAAGTTTCATCAGTCTCGCTGGACGCTATCTGGTACTTATGCCCAATAACCCTCGCGCGGGTGGCGTCTCACGTCGCATTGAAGGTGAAGACCGCTCCGAAGCACGCGATGCCATGAGCGCACTGGAACTCCCCAAGGACATGGGCACCATTTTACGTACTGCCGGTGTTGGCAAAAGCGTCGAAGAACTTCAGTGGGATCTGGATTATCTGGTTCAACTCTGGACTTCCATTGCAACCGCCTCTGAAGAAGGTGCCGCACCTTTTCTGATTTATCAGGAGAGCAACCTGATTACCCGTGCCATTCGTGACTACTTTCGCAACGACATCAACGAAATTATTATTGATGAAGAAAAGGTCTTCAAAGATGCGCAAGAATTTATGTCTCATGTTATGCCCCATAACATGGACAAAATTAAACTCTATGAAGATCCAGTACCGCTATTCACCCGCTACCAGATTGAAAACCAGATTGAATCTGCCTTTCAACGTGAGGTTCGTCTGCCTTCTGGTGGCGCATTAGTTATCGATCACACAGAAGCGTTAATCTCAATTGATATTAACTCTGCCAGAGCCACCAAAGGCAGTGATATTGAAGAAACCGCGCTCAACACGAATCTTGAAGCTTCCGATGAAATTGCCCGTCAGCTTCGACTGCGCGATTTAGGTGGTCTGGTCGTTATTGATTTCATCGACATGACACCAACACGTAATCAACGTGAAGTTGAAAACCGTTTACGCGAAGCACTCAAACTGGATCGTGCCCGCGTCCAGATCGGGCGTATCTCACGCTTTGGTCTGTTAGAGATGTCACGCCAGCGTTTGCGTCCTTCGTTAGGTGAGTCCAGTCAGATTGTTTGTCCGCGCTGTGAAGGACAAGGCACCATTCGTGGTATCGAATCACTCGCGCTCTCTGTGCTGCGATTGGTTGAAGAAGAAGCCATGAAGGAAAATACCGCACATGTGCATGCACAAATGCCAGTCGATGCGGCTACTTTCCTGCTTAATGAAAAGCGCGAAGCCTTGCAGGACATTGAAAAGCGCCAAAAAATTTCCGTATTGATTATCCCAAATATCAATCTCGAAACACCGCATTTTGATGTTCAACGTATTCGTGAAAATGAAGCAACACCGGATGACAAGCAAGCCAGTTACGCATTGGCGGCACAAACTGAAGAACTCGCTCTACCCACTTCTTCAGCAAAAACTGAAGAAAAGGCCGTTGAAACGGCTGCTGTGAAAGGTGTTGCACCTGCTACTCCACGTCCTGTTGCCACGGTAGTACAAGGACCCGGTCTGCTTGTTCGCCTATGGCGCGCACTGTTTGGCACTGGTCAGAAAAAACCGGCACCCAAACGTCAACAGCAGCATCGTGGCAAACAACAAAACCGCAACCGTAATCAGGGCAACAAACAAGGCCAGCAACGCCGTCGCCAGCCACAACAGAAACGTCCACAACAAAACCGCGATAAGGCTGTTACACCAGCAACTGAGGCTACAAAGCCAGCGCAACAGCAACAGGCACAACAAGCGGATACGAGCGATACTGCGGCCAATCAAAACCAGAATCCAAACCGTAACCAGAATCGCCAGGGCTCCGGAAATCGTCGTGGTCGCCGCGGTGGTCGTCAGCGCCAAAACCAGAATCGTCAGGCTGAAGGTCAAACGTCTTCACCACAAGATACTCAGCAAAACACTGCGCCAGCTCAGCAGAACCCGCAAAACGGCTCACCATCGTCGACACCTGCGCAAGCGTCTGCCGCACAAACACCGACGACTGGGATTAATACAAATACCGCTCCGCCACAACAACAAGCAAGTCCTGCAGCATCTGCTCCGAAAGCACCTGCTGCACAGGCTCCTGCACCACAAGCTGTAGCAAATAACGCTCAAGCACAGACATCTGCACCACGTTCTGCCACCGAGTCAAAGCCTACTCCACAGGCTACAACATCAAATAATAATGCAGCGTCTGCACCTACCCCAAGACCTGCGGACACAAAAGCCACTCCACCAGCTTCAACACCGGCACCACGCCCTGTCACCGAGTCAAAACCGGCACCACAAGCAGCTCCGCCCGATTCAAGCTTGACTCAGGTACACACCAAACCAGTGTCTACCCCTGCTGCACCTGCAAGCACTTCAGATTCCGGTAAGCAAACGACCAACGAGTCATAATACTGCACGCCCCTTGTGACGAAGTCACCTGGGGGGTTACCCGCATTCAAGTTCATCAAACATCATCCGATATAATTTCATAACCAACAGGTATGGAGATCAGGATGTTCGTGTCTTTCAGTAAAACAGTAAGGGTATTAATTTTTACCGTTCTTTTCGGCGTTAGTCATATTTGTTTTGCAGAGTATGTCGAATTAAAACCTGATTTTGTCGTTAACCTGAGCAATGATGATCAAATAACATTCGTACAGGTATCAACTCAAGTACGTGTTGATACCAGTAAGGCTGCGAGCGCCCTTAAAACACATGACCCTGCGATTCGCCATGCGCTGGTCATGTTACTGAGCAGCAAGTCTGTAAAAGAAATGAGCAGTCGCGATGGCAAGCAGAAACTACGAGAAGATGCTGTGCAGGCCATTCGTAACGTTCTGACGGAACAGGGTATTAAGTTCACGCCGCCAGAAATGGATGAGGAAGAAGAAAAGGACGCAGAAGGTAATGTTGTTACGACTGAAAAAGACACTTCAGACTACACACCGATTCAGGATGTCTTTTTTACACGCTTTATTATTCAGTAAGATCAACCGTACAAAAATAGTACAGGTCGATTAAAGATGGCGTTGCTTAATATCGTCTAGCAATCCTTGTGAAGCAGCCTCGATCATATCAAACACATGTTCAAAACCCTTTACACCGCCATAGTACGGATCAGGCACTTCATCTTCACCAACATCAGGGGCAAATTCTAAAAACAGCATCAAACGATCTACCCTGTCCACAGGGCTGATCTTTTCCAAATTCGTGAAATTATCATTATCCATTGCGATTACATATTCAAAATATTCGAAATCCTTTTCAATGGCACGTCGTGCGCGCAGGTCACTCATATCAATACCACGGTTACTGGCTGTCGATAGTGCGCGCGGGTCAGGTGGCTCTTCAACATGGTAGGCATGCGTACCTGCCGAGTCGATATAGATATGATCACTCAGACCTTCTTGTTCAACCAAATGCCGAAAAACACCATGCGCTGTTGGTGAACGGCAAATATTGCCCATGCAAACGAAAAGGACGCTCACTTTCTTCTTAGGTTCCGGGTACTTAGGGGTCTTTTTCTTATTAAAAATCATGGCAAAATAGTACCTTTACACTCTAATAGAATCAATCACTTACACGACAGTTTTGGGGAAAACCTGGAGATAAAAAACGCCTTTTTTTCGATCAAACACACTACAGGAAACCCAAATTAACGCCAATAATAATTGTCAAAAAGTTTGCTAATAGTTGTTTAGAATTAAGAGGGCTTAAACTCATCAGAGAAGTCAAACAGATAGTTGATTGCGATTTTCCTAAATTAACAAACACTGTCCAGATAGGAACATTGGGTAGGTGCAATTTCTAACACCTACCCAACTTTATGGATCTCATTTATACGTTTAAGCTGTTGCTTGCCAATGCGTTGCCAGAATCGTTTGAACTTCGTTGTTCTGATCCTGCGCAGCCTGCTCCCAGCTAATGCCACCATTGGCCACACTGAATGTCGCCATCGCATCAATTAACAAATTCACCTGTGTGTTCAGCAGCTCACTACCATCACTCAATTTAACCGACTCTACCTGGTTATATGCACTTAAAAACCAGTCTTGCACTATGATTGTATCCAACGCACCTACGCGCTGTATTTCAAGGTCATTGCCGTTTTGTGAAAACATCAGGTTGAGTTGTGCAGTGGTATCATCAAATTGAATCGTGTCGCGGTAGTAAATATCGGTATAGCCCCAGATTTCATTAATGGTGTCCACACCATCGCCCGCATTGAAGTGATAGATGTCAGCACTCTGATTACCATTCAGCGTGTCGTTACCTGTGCCGCCATGGTAGATGTTACCCCAGCTCGTCTCTACTGCGGCTTCATATATATAAGAAGTATAGTCTGAACCGGTCTTGCTACCGAGTACATCGTCACCCGCACCACCATACAACTCATCGCGGCCAACCCCACCATTAAGAGTGTCATTGCCGTCACCACCAAAAATAAAATCAGTACCTCTATCTCCATTAATAGTGTCATCACCCGCTTCGCCATACAGCTCGTCGTCGCCACCCGCACCATTGATAATGTCATTGCCGTTACCACCAAATATCAAATCATTACCGCTATACCCATTGATAACTTGTCCGGCTGAAACAGCCTCTACTGTTAATAACACGTCAGCGATAGCACTTAGTCCACCCGTATCGGTAGCCGTCACCGTGATGTTGAGGTTACCCACCTCTGCATTACTCGGCGTACCACTAAACGTTTGACTGACCGCATCAAAACTCAACCAGGTGGGTAAGGCGCTGCCATCACTTAACGTCGCGGCGTAACTCAAACTATCGCCGGCATCGACGTCACTGAAGGTGCCTGCTGGTAGTATGTAACTGAAGACACTGTCTTCCGTGGCAGTTTGATCGCTCGGAGCCACGGCAACCACTGGGGCAGTGTTGACATTGTTGATCGTGACACCAAAGGTATCATTCACACTCAGGCCACCACTGTCCGTGGCGGTAACGGTAATGTTGAGATCCCCGACATCACTGTTCGTTGGTGTACCGCTAAACGTTTGCGTCAGTGCATCAAAACTCAACCACGTCGGTAACGCCGTGCCATCACTTAAGGTGGCGCCATAGCTTAGGCTGTCACCGGTATCGATGTCACTAAACGTGCCCGCTGGCATGGTGTAACTAAAGACGGCATCTTCATTGGTGCTTTGATCCAGTTGCGCGATCGAGACTACCGGCGCATCGTTAACGTTGTTGACGGTAACACCAAAAGTATCGCTGACACTCAGACCACCACTGTCGGTGGCAGTGACGGTGATGTTGAGATTGCCGACATCACTATTCGTGGGGGTGCCGCTAAACGTTTGCGTCAGCGCATCAAAGCTCAACCACGTCGGTAACGCCGTGCCATCACTTAAAGTGGCGCCGTAGCTCAGGCTGTCACCAGCATCGATGTCACTGAAGGTGCCTGCTGGCACGGTATAGTTGAAAATCGCATCTTCATTAGTACTCTGATCCAGGATAACAGTCACTAAAACGGGAGCATTGTTAACAAGAGCGTTTGTTACTGACAATATAAACGTATCATTCACACTCAAGTCACCACTGTCGGTCGCAGTAACGGTAATATTAAGATTGCCGACATCCCCATTCGTGGGGGTACCACTGAAGGTCTGCGTGGCGGCATCAAAGCTCAACCACGTCGGTAACGCCGTGCCATCACTTAAGGTGGCACCATAGGTCAGGCTGTCACCGGTATCGCTATCACTAAACGTGCTGCCGGGGATCGTGTAACTGAAGACGTTGTCTTCGGTGGCACTTTGATCGGCCTGAGCAATACCCACCACTGGCACATCGTTGACGTTGTTGATGGTAACACCAAAAGTATCATTGACACTCAGGCCACCACTGTCCGTCGCGGTGACGGTAATATTTAAACTACCGACATCACTATTTATTGGCGTACCGGTAAAGGTCTGCGTGACTGCATCAAAGCTCAACCACGTCGGTAACGCCGTGCCATCACTTAAGGTGGCACCATAGGTCAGGCTGTCACCTGTATCGACATCACTAAACGTCCCGACGGGTAGTGTGTAACTGAAGACGCTGTCTTCCGTGGCAGTTTGATCGCTCGGAGCCACGGCAACCACTGGGGCATTATTACTTCCTATTAGTAATTCGATTTCTGTAGAACTTACTGCAGTATTATCAGAAAAAACAAACTGCTCTATTTGATTGCCGGTAAACCAATCTCTGAGAGTCAGTTGATTCTCATTACTAATTGAAATCACAAGATTATTATCAGCCCGAGAAACCCGAACATCATTTAAAACTATTCCATTATTAAAGTTAATTACATCCAAACCACTTACATCTTGAATCGTATCAACACCATCCCCTAAATTAATTTCATAAACATCATTACCAGTGCCACCAACCAAAATATCGTCACCTAATCCTCCAAGAAGTGTATCATCGCCATCGCCACCAAGCAGCTGGTCATTTGCAGAACCGCCTGTAATGACATCATCACCAAGGCCAGCATCAATAATTCCACCCTGATCTAATAAATACAGTGCATCGTTTCCAGTACTACCAATTTGAACGTCTTTAAAGCTAACAGAAGAGCCATCAGAATATATTAATTGATCTAAACGGAAGTGCTCACTACCTTCTATAATTATATCCCAGACTCCATCTGCAGCAATAGATTCTGCTGTACTGAACCAATGTTGGATGGTTAATTGATCAGAAGCACCATCTATTGACACAAGCAGGTGATCGTCAACTTGAGAAAAACTCAATTCGGAAGGGTTAATCCCTTCTCCCAATTTTAGTGTATCGACAGTAGTGCCATACAGCTCCGGGAGTGCATCGTATATATCATAATCATAGATGTAATCTTGCCCGTATCCCAACCCAAAGATATATGTATCACTGCCTGACTCGCCACGTAATCTATGTGGCAAATCACCGATTCCGCCATCTAATATATCGTTTCCAGCACCTGCTTCAACATATCCCCAGCCAGGAAGTGGTTTGATCACATCATCAAGAGCTGTCCCAGAGATATAAGACCCTCCTATATCATTAGTAATAATATTTTCCAGGTTTGCAAGCTCATCGTAGTTTGATAAGACCGATCCATCTTCAAACACAAACTCCTCAATTTGATAAGATCTATCTTTATACCAATCTGCGATGTATAGCGAATCTTCAGTACCTTTGATGGTTAGCAGTAGCCCGTCGTAGTAACCATTGTGTTGTCGTGCAAGCTCAATATCACTCGCACTTATACCTTCACCGAATACTATTTTGTCTGCAGAGAGAGGTCCATCTGATAAACGACCATATTGATCATAACGTTCGACTATTGTGTCACGACCACTTCCTATTCCAAATAAGTATGTATCACTGCCATCTCCACCTTGTAATATATCATCACCACTGCCTCCATCCAGGAAATCATGACCAAAACCACCTTGCAATGTGTCATTTCCTCCATAACCATAAAGGTAGTCATTTGTCTCATCGTAACCAACTAACATTTCACTATTGTCTGTACCGTATACACTGCTCAGTTGTGTAAGTGTTGCTTCATAATCGGGCAATACACTGCCATCTTCAAATCTAAACTCATACCCTGCGTTAAAATTTTCTAGAAACCAGTATCTGATCCTTAGTTGATCTTGTGTCCCAGATACTGTCAAGACTAAATCATCATTTACTCGGCCACTCTCAACATCTGACGCTGAAATATTATCGATAAACTGAACTGTATTTATTTCACCAAATATCGCTTCAACACCATGTACCCCTGAATCATCTATGCTATCTTCACCATACCCTAAGCCAAATATATAGGTGTCATTTCCTAATCCGCCCTCTAGACTGTCTCTACCATATCCTCCATCGAGATAATCATCACCATTGTGACCCAAGAGTTCATCTGCCCCATCTTCTCCATAAAGCACATCATGTCCAAATTGACCAAATAGTGAATCGTCTCCAGTTCCTCCGTACAAGGTATCATTACCGTTACCACCATAAAGTGTGTCACTGTCGTCACCACCATATAATTCATCAGCCCCATCCCAGCCATATAATTCATCTCTCCCGCCCTGGCCATTCAGTATGTCATCACCTTGATAGCCATATAGGCGATCAAGCCCATTGCCACCATAAAGTTCATCATCACCAGTACCGCTAACGAGCGTGTCGTTTCCATCCATACCAAAGAGTGTATTATTTCCATCACGGGTTGTTATGATATCGTCATAAGCTGTCCCAATAGGGTTTTGCACACTGGCGAGTATTTCGGCAGAAGTTCCTATACTGCTTCCGTCAGTAAAAACAAAAGCATTAATTTGATAACTTTCACCTGAGAACCAATGTCTGATGGATAATCGATCACCAGATGTCATATGAGTTAATACAAGATCATCATCACTCCTCATTAAGGCCATATCGCTAGCACTGATACCAGTACCAAACACTACAGTATCGATAGTTGATCCATTGGTAGCCACATCAGCATCAGACCAATCAAAATCATATATACTGACTTCCCCACTGCCGAGTTCAAAGCGGTATGTATCGTTGCCAGCACCACCTATTAAGAGATCAACTCCGCCACCGCCACTAAGAACATCATCGCCCCCATTACCATAGAGCGTCTCATTGCTGGTGGTACCTGTTAGAGAGGGGTTGGACAGTTCATCATCAGAAATCACCTGTCCCTGTGAAGGAATTTCTGTTAACAATGTGTCCGTAATTTCCTGAGGACTTGGTAAGGTGCTCACGGCATCTTCAAAATTAAATTTTTCTATTCGGTATTGAGGACCAGAGAACCATTGTTGGATGGTTAGTGAATCCCCCGTATCAATAATCGTAATTACCAGATTATTACCACTGCGTACCAGGCTAAGATCGGTATTACTAACATCGGCTGCAAAAGTGATAGTATCAGCTACAGTAGATCGACCTTCTTCCGAGTACCGCTCCCCGGAGCCATCTTGTTCATAGATATCATCCTGACCCGAACCTCTACCAAATAGATAAGTATCATTGCCTTGCAGACCAAGAAGGAGATCATTACCTGCGCCACCATCCAGAATATCATCACCGAAATAGTTATATGAAGAATTATTATCACCAAACAATGTGTCATTTCCATCACCACCAGAGAGCGTGTCATTGCCACGATCACCATAGAGTGTGTCGCCGTCTGTACCGCCTAACAGAGTATCCTCTCCATCTCCACCATATAGCGTATCGATGCCAGCACCGCCATCCAGAATATCGTTTCCTCCCAGTCCATTAAGGGTATCGTTTGCTCCCAGTCCATTGAGGGTATCGTTGCCTCCCAATCCATTGAGAGTATCGTAGCCATTCGTTCCATTATAGATTGCCGGTGATAGAGTGGAATATATTGAATTGACATCAAGAGTTGATGCATCTGAAAAAACAAAATCAACAATCCTGCTCTTGGTATCAGCAAACCAGTTTTCTAAATTAATGTTATCGTTTTGTGCGACATCCAAGATCAACGTGTTTCCACTACGACTGGCCACAATGTCTGTTGATGTAATTCCATTACCAAATTCAATCCTGTCAGTGTCCTCGCCAACAATTGTGTCCTGACCATCACCAATATTAAAGACGTAAGTATCCTGAGTACTACGAAATACATCGTCACCATAGATCCGATCATTCCCTGTTCCACCTACTAAATAATCATTGCCATCGCCACCGTAAAGAGTGTCGTGGCCCTCATCTCCTTCTAAAATATCATTGCTGCCAC
>Ga0316204_10004103_pt1 | contig 27102 bp, 22 predicted proteins | sample 6monrhotite_MG_2_FD_205661 | JGI IMG/M metagenome (GOLD analysis project Ga0316204, IMG submission 205661) | Microbial mat bacterial communities from mineral coupon in-situ incubated in ocean water Damariscotta River, Maine, United States -... | ecosystem: Environmental > Aquatic > Marine >...
CCAACAGTGATTTCTGGTTCATCCTCATGAGTCTGGGTGTTGGCACTGCCAACAGTGATTTCTGGTTCATCCTCATGAGTCTGGGTGTTGGCACTGCCAACAGTGATTTCTGGTTCATCCTCATGAGTCTGGGTGTTGGCACTGCCAACAGTGATTTCTGGTTCATCCTCATGAGTCTGGGTGTTGGCACTGCCAACAGTGATTTCTGGTTCATCCTCATGAGTCTGGGTGTTGGCACTGCCAACAGTGATTTCTGGTTCATCCTCATGAGTCTGGGTGTTGGCACTGCCAACAGTGATTTCTGGTTCATCCTCATGAGCTTGAGTGTTGGCACTGCCAACGCGCTTAGCTGTCATCATGGTTATCACCTTTGCTTCGGGTGTGAATTTGCTCCAGTCGTTTCTCAATCTTGGTTTTAGCCCTTGAGGTATTGTTTTTTTGCATGGACTGGATGAACTCGTTGTGTCGCTGTTGCTCAGCGGCCTCTCGTCGCTGAGTTTCTTCTCTCTGCTGTGCTTCACGCTCTCGGGTCTCCCGTACTCGAAGTCCAATGGTGATTTGAAACTCCCCCGTTTTAACGCGCTTGCACAAGCTGGCAAGATAGCCAATTGGATTTTCGATAGGCGTGCTGCGTCGGTTCGCCGCAGATAAACGGCCATTCCATTCATCAAGGACATTTTGCTGTTGATTTTCATCAACGGCGTTGAGGTACATCATGGCCAACTCACGCTCATTGGCTGAAATGCAGGGAGGGAAGTGCAACGGCGCGTCTTCACGCGCATGCGGAGTAATACCACTTGTTGTTGTAGTATTTATATTATTACTACTACTACGTAGTACCTCCGTGTGCATTTTTTGCACTTGGTTATTTTCGCTCTCAACTGCCATGTGTAAATTTTGCACTTGGATGTTTTCGGACTGTTGATCCATGTGCGTTTTTTGCACAGGGGCTAATGGCTCTGAATTTTCCGTGTGCAAATTTTGCACTTGGATATCGGTAGCATTATCCGTGTGCAATATTTTCGTTGAATCTTTAGTGTCTTGGTCTTCCTGAGTGAGGGTGCTAATTCTTGAATCAGAGATGGCATAGAATTCGGCACGTTCACTGAGTTGCAGAGCAGGTTCCGTTTGTTCCTGGCGTATGGCACCAAGGCGGCGTTCGTATGACCATGTTTGAATACGTTCTCCTGTGACATCAATGCCGTCACCAATCATGTCTTCAATAGTGGAAACAACATTGCTGATGATTTTTTTAACGCGGTGGTGGTTATGTTCGATACCTGTTTGGAGGAAGGTCATGTATTCAGTATCTAAATACATGGCATCACCCAGCGTGATAGGTTCGTCATGGAGGACATAGATATTACCGAGAAAACGGCCACGGGAATCGCGCACTCTGGCACAAAGAGATAACCAACGTGTCGCACGAAGAATCGCCAGTGCTCTGGATATCGTATGGTTTGATCTAATATTGGCGAATGTGCGTATCGTCTCGTAGTTTGGGAAGGCCGTGACTGCTCCCGGTGCATTAATATGAAGCCGGATAATCTGCCACACGATCTTGTCTACCGGCTCTAATACGGGATCAGTCACCAGAAGGCGAGGGTAAGGATCTTGCCAATTACCAAGGTAAATGAGGCTGCTTTGCTCTTGCTGGTGAGTCTTCGTGGTCGAATTTACTTTTAGGTTTTCAACTGCATTCTGTATATAGAGCGATAAAGCCCGCGCCTGAGGAGAGGCAGATATAGTAGTGTCTTGTCTTTGATCATTGGTCACGTGACTATCCATTCAGCATTACTCACGATTTTCTACCGCAGAGAATTGCTTTAAATTCAGGTTTTCCCAGCTTTGGATGAGTGACCATAAGCTACGTAATGGATGCCGGGTTTGCCGTGCTACGGCAAGGTAACGTTCGGCTGTGCTGCCTTCTTTGATATTGCGCCATACTTTCCATACCACTTCCTGATCATCGTCCGAAAGCATGGGTGGGCGTCCAGCGCCTTGTTGCGGTATTCCCAATAGCTTTTGACGTTGGATATATTCTGCAACGGACATACCAAAAAGCGTTGTCATCATCGCTATCGGTGCCTGGTGGTGGATTAAGTTATCCTGTAGGGTTTCTTGTTCGAGTTCGATCTTTAAATGCGACATCATTTTATCGAAACAGCTATGGTCTGTTTTTACTTCCAGAAAATGGCCGCTTAGTTGCGCGAAATGCTTTAAGGCTTTAACCGGAAGCTCGGCAAGCTGGCGAACTTCATCGACGGTGAAGTCCAGGTCTTCGATGGCTTTTAGATCGCCTTCGCCAAGGGCTTGAATGGCATAGGACATGACAAGGTAAGAAAGTTGGGAATCGGCATTACGCATGGTCGTTCCTCTCTAACCACAAAGGGTCGTCATTGGTATCTTCGGTTTTCTGCCGTAGTGTTCGACACTGACGAATTAGCGTCACGAGTAAATGAAAGTGTTCGTTGGGTATCAACGGGTCTGCGAGCAGTTGGTAGGAAAGCGAGATCCAGGTGGGTTGCCCAATGAGCTTCATTAATGTGTTTTGATCACCTTCAAGACAAAGCTGACGAATTGTCATTGACTCAGGCAGGTTTGGAATACGTTCGGGGCGTGCGGTTTCTTCTGAACAGATATATAGAATCCACCAAATCCATTGTCGAACCAGTTCGTGCCAGCGTTCTTTGGCACTTAGTTCGTGGTTGTTTTCAGAAATGACTGGTTGATCGGGAAGGTCTATTAGAAAACCAAGGCCCCAATCTGGAGAGGCATGGATACAGGGTTCGAGTTGATAAACTGATGCCAGTTGATACGCGGTATCGTGAATCGCGCTACGAACTTCCGCGATATTGTTGAATGAAACTTCATCTTCTAGCTCATCGTCGTCATCAAAATTATTGTTGATATCTGTAGATGTGTTGTGTGTTACGCCTTCCTCTTGGGATTCAGATTGTGGAATGGCTACGGTGGTTGAAATGTCAAGTGATGGTTCACTGCTAGTGTCGAGTGATTCGCTTGTTGGCGCATTTTCACTTGCCGCACTTGTTGTTTGGTGAGTGGTCGCTGGCTGAAAACTGGCTTCTTCTTCGGGAGGTGGTAGTTCAATCTCTCGACCACGAAGGAGGGCATCAATATCTAAGCGTAATTCGCGTGTTGATACATCGATCAAATCAATGATCTGTGCCTCCAATGTGTCGCGTAGTGCATCGGTATCCCATTCAGGGCGATTGTTTTCGGCTAAGCAGTTTTGGAATACGTCACTAAAGATGGTTTCATCTTGATTGGCGATACCTATCCAATATTGTAGGAAGGCTTTCTCGATTTTTCGTATGCGGGCGATTTGAGGTCTACCCATGCCAGCGCGTAGCGCTTCTGGAATGACGGGCAGCAGTACATCGATAGCGTAGTTCATTCGTGAAAGTAGATTGGCATCAACTGAGTAACCGACTTCTCGAAGGCGGTCTACCAATTGCCTAATCGATAGCGAGCCGGTTTCTAATTCTGATTCAAACAAGTCTTTTAGGGCACGAATTCCCAATGCCTTATCGATAAACAGCATCTCTCCGCGCTTATCATTTTCAATAAGGTGAGCCGCTAGAACGTGGGTTTCGGCTTTCCACGGTTGGTACAGAACGTGTATTTGGTTAAACGTCTCTTGCCCGGTTTCTTCGTACAGCTCATTGAGGATTTGTAATCGGGTGTTACCTCCCGATTCGACCATGTATATCTCTTCACCGGGGCGGCGCGTGACGCTGATCTGATTATTGAGTCCTCCTTGGGCGCGTATGGATTCTTTTATCTCATCGTAGCGGGGGTTGCGCTCTCGTCTAGGATTACGGTCATACGGTTTGATCTGCTTCAGAGTTAGAAGCATTGGGGTTGGAACAATCGGATCGGATGCAGGTAAAGCAGCACTTTGACCAAAGTGCGGTGTTTTTAGGAGATCACCTAATTGTTCATCAGTGGGACGTTGACTCATAACTACTCCACATCCCCCAGGTGAGGAAAGAGTTCGTTTACCAGTGCCTGCATGGTTTCATAGGCACTTGAGGAAGGCCCAGTACGGCGGCGTTCCCAGCGGTGAACTGGCATACGGGAGGTGGCAGCCTCTCGATACGCCACAGTGGAGGGGATCACGGTATCGAGAATCCTGATTTGCCCTCTACTGGGAGCAGACTCCCGTCTCAGTTCGCGGGCAATGCGTTGTGCATCAATGGTACGATCCATACGGTAAATGAGACCGTAGAGCGGGCCTACAGGCGCGCCCAGATAGGTCATGGGCTGTAGGCGTTCTAACATGCCGAGTGTGCCGCGAGTGAATTCTCGTGCAGAGAGAATCTCTGGGGGGATAGGTGAAAGCAACATATCGGCGGCTAACACCGCCGCATCTTGCAGCGGCCCAACTGCACCTTGGGTATCGATTAGGATAAAGTCGTATTGTTCATCAAATTTGGTTAGAAGATGCTTGAGTCTTACGCGCCCATCGGGTGTATGCAGTATCCAATTTTGCAATGCACCTTCAGGATCATCTGAGACAATGATATCCAGGTTATCAATAAACGTTGTGCTGATAATCCCCTCAATTTGAGGGCCGGTGATGAGTGCAGACAGACCGTACTCGGCCTGTTGCTTTATCTCATAGTAGCTAGAGAGTGTGGGTTGAACATCCGCATCAATTAATAACACGCGCATCCCAAGGTCAGCGAGCATCCCCCCCAGATTTGCTGTCTGGGTGGTTTTACCTACACCCCCTTTCGTGCTCATTACGGTGATTTTAATCGTCAATTTGATCTCCTGTTGTTCGACGTTGACTGGGTCGTACATATTTCGCACACTGTGCGAGGGCGACCGAGCGTAGATGTACTGAGTGCGGCCCCACACTGGGAGCAGCGAAAGCGGAAATACAAGCGACAGCCCGGACAGGTATCACCAAGGTTTTCATCAACAGGTGTTAAGTAGTACTTGTTGCAGTGAACACATTGATTGGGTTCCCAAACTTTGTTTTTCACCAAATTGATCACCGCAACGATTCGCGTTATATCCAGCAATGGAGTATTGGTGGCATGTAGATAAATATCGTAAATGTCCAATAATTTACGGGCTTTGCTACGTTTAAAAGACTTCACAAGATTATGTATTCGCCACACAGCAGAGGCATGTAACATCCGGTGTTCGCTTTCACGAAACCATGCGTCAGTAAATGGCGCCAAGCCCCTTGGAGGGGCTTGGCCATTTAAGAGATGGGCGAGTCGTTTGATATATTTTTTTGGCAGTTCGGTAAGCTGGCATACAAGCGAGGTGCGAGCACCTGATTGCAGCAATCTCACGGCCTCATGTGTTTGCACGGCATGTGCGCAGGGTTGTACAGGGCACGCGTAGCAATCCTCGCGTGTACGACATTCCGGCACTGTCGGTGTGTAATGAGTAGAATCAATGAGTGAGATGCCTGTTTTACGCATTAGTCACTACCTCCATGGGGAGAGGTAGTTATAAAGTAGGCATGTTCCAGTATGGCATTAATCTCTTCTTGCCGACCATCATTTAACGCAAGTAGGAATCGCTGCCACCACCAGGGTTCCGCACGAAGTGCCAGCAGTGGATCTTTTATTTGAATAATGGATGTTAATGCCGATGCCGAAGTGTTGGCTAATGGCTCAGCTAATTCTTTTGGTAATCCTAACAACGGAACAACCAATTCAGGATCTTGCTTGGCAATGTCTCTTGCCTTCAGCAGGAATTGATAATTGATACCTGAAAAATCTGTATCACTACACATACTAAACCCCCTCCAGTTTTTTCCTTGATGTAGTTGATAAAGGTGTGGCTAATATTCAGCACCCCATGGGGTGGCGGAGATAAAAGCACTTGAGGCAAGCAATAAATTGCTACCGTGTATTTGTTGTAAATAGTTATATGACAATGAAAACAACAAAAATACTGAGCTAAATATCGGCCAAGTTTGATTTATATTTGAGAGAGATAAAATCATTGGTGTCTGCGCATTAGTCATTTATTAACGCAAATTATCTTAGCGATTAAGCCCGTGATTAACTCCCCGGATAACTATCCCTAAGGGCTCACTTTTCGAGCCTATTTTTTGGAAAATATCGAGTGATTAAGTGAGCAAATAAAAAGCTAAGTTATTAAAAAACAATTAACTAAAGAGCGCATTTAAAAATAAGTACTATGTGATTGGATTGAGCGAATGCTTCGTCTACATGCCTGCGTTATGTTGATAGTTATATTCATCGTCATGAGGGAGGGTTTGGCGTGAAACCAATGTCCTTAAATAAATGAAGGATATTTGTGTGATCGGCTATTAAGCAAAACGAAAATTGAGAGGCTACCCATGATGAGTGATGTCTTTTTATCAAGGGTGAGATAAGTCGTTGACTCTGTTAAATATGTCGTAAGACATAAATATAAGTCTTTTCAGTGGAGTAGATGGCGATGGCAATTGTTCTGTGGTGTTATTTGCTGCGTGGCAAAGAAGTATCGAAAAGATAAATGGGCACGATCAGTACGGAATCTATTGAAAATAGAGCTTCTGCGGCGTGACATATCCTATGAACAGCTTTCGGTACTCCTGTCAAAAGAAGGTATTCCTGATGTGACGCCACATAATCTGAAAAACAAAATCAATAGGGGAACCTATTCTGCAATCTTTCTCATTCAGGTCTTGAAAGTCATCGGTTGTGATTCACTAGACCTCAAAGATTTCAGGGTATAGCTTTACTTAAGATTTCTGAAATCGACTTCCGCATTAACAGCGGCAGCAAATTGAAGGATGAAGGTGAAGGAGAATCGGCCATAGTTAACCTTCGTCCGCAGCGCAGGGCCAGTATAGGCAACCCCAGTTTCTGTTAAAGCCCCCATCTCATTGAGTTTCTCGGCGAGCTTCGCGTAGTCGAGGTCGTGTTCCAGCATCTTACACTTAACGAATTTAACGGCTTGTCTTGTCCATTGATCATTATGCTTCTTCTTCACAGGACATAATAAATCATAGACGAATGTCGATTAATAGCTATGTCATTGAATAGACAGGGATAAGTGATGATCGACACATATATGTGTCGATAATTTTTGATTTACAGGTAAAAACTGCATACCATGGTGTGAGACTAAACCAAGGATGATTTAGCTTGGTTCTAAATACCCTTGTAAATTAGAAACATCTGTATGGATGTAGGCGAAAACCGAACACTACCTGCTTAGGAAGGCGAAGTATGGATTCGACTAAACGAGGCGCAAACTTAAATACACATCACTTATTAATCGTTGATGATGACTTGCTTACACTACATATCGTCGCTGATCGCCTGAGTGAAGACGGTTATTCTATTCACCAGGCCACGAATGCGTATGAAGCGTTTGACATACTTGAGGCGCACCCGATCCAGGTTGTGTTATCGGATCATCAGATGCCCATGCTAACGGGCATTGAGTTGTTAATACAAATCAAAACATCCTATCCTGACATTATACGTCTCATTACAAGTAGCGATCCGGACCAGCGTATTTTTTACGAAGCAATGGAGCAAAAAATAGCGCATAACTTCATTCCTAAAGGAGATATTGACATACTCAGTCTATGTGTCAGTAGCGCATTTCAGCTTTATGAGCTAGAGAAAGAATTTAAGGAAGCACAATTGCGAAATACGTAACCAAGAGATGGAAACGGCTAGGCTGGATTTGAATGAATATTTGATTTAGAAGACCGCCAAAAATCATGTTTGGCGGTCTATTTTATTGCTGTTTAGCAACGAGCTGTTTGGCCAATGCGACCTCAATTTAATCTCCATCTTGATTAAGCACATCTAACCCGGTATCCGGCATATCACCAAGCGTGGATCAACTCCCTTACTAACCAACCCCATGGGTTCACTTTTTGCAGGGTTTTTTCTGGGCATAAACCTGTATATATTGAGGGATTGATATTAAAACCGGGGTCATAAGTCATTGCTAATATTTCATAGGCAAATATGCCGTTGAAGAGCAGGGAGTCACTCGAACGTCTAACTGATATTCCTAATATCGGTAAAGCGATGGAAAGAGACTTACTCCTTATTGGTATCCAACATCCTACTGATCTGATCGGCAAAGATCCCTATCAATTATTTGAAAAGCTGTGTGATGTAACACGTGCGAGACATGATCTGTGTGTCTTGGATACGTTTATCTCGGCAGTGAGATACATGGAAGGTGGGCCTCCGAAGAAGTGGTGGGAGTTTACTGGGGAAAGGAAAAAGAGGTTTGGAATTGAGTCTGTTCGAACTTCATGAATGGCCCGAGGTGACTGCGGATTCAACCGGTCGACGCAACATCTAAACTCTAAGTGTAGAGATGAGGATGTTGGGGCTAACAGAAGAAAATGTTTTCTAACCCAGGATCGAAAGAAATTTCCAATTGTAAGAACAGTGATAGGTGGATGATAAATGGCCCAGAGAGCAGAAATTAGGCAACTGCATATAAAAAAGTTCAGGGGTATAGCTAACCTTAAATGGAATCCTTATAAAGGCATGAACATCATCCTTGGTGGAGGTGATTGTGGAAAGTCCACAATTTTGGAGGCTTTAGGCCTACTGTTTAGCTCAAGTGGTAATCGCTCTCTCACCGAATCTGATTTCTGGAATAAGAAAAGTGAAGATGGCTTCAGTATAGAAGCCACGATCTATGTGTCGGACGACTTCGAGTTTTCAGCAGGTACAAAGATATACTGGCCATGGGAGTGGGATGGCACAAACCCTGTTCTACCAATTGCTGAGGCGGACGAGATTCCTGAGGCCCAATGCCCAGTCTTTAAGGTCGCGGTAAGTGCCACAGGCGACTATGATTTGTCATGGGAAGTTATACAGCCCGACGCTTCTCGGGAACACTTCCCAGTTGGCTTGCGTCGAAAAATTGGTTTGGTAGCACTTACGAATGATGACCGAAATGACCGTGATCTAAGGTTAGTTTACGGGTCTGCATTGGACAGGCTTATTACCGATAATACTCTGCGTTCAAAGATTGGGCACGCTATTTCACAAATTCCCCTAAAAGGCTCTCTAAGTGAGGATGCAAAACAAGCCCTCGATAAACTTGATGCGTCCTTAGAGAAGCAGCACCTCCCGTCAGGGTTGGATTTGGGGGTTACTGGTAGCCAAGGGATTTCAATCGGTTCGTTAATCGGCCTGCTTGCAAACAAGGGGGATATAAGTCTTCCGCTTGCAAGCTGGGGTTCTGGTACATGTCGTATGGCAACATTGCAGATCTCTGCAGCAAAAGATACTGAAACACAAATTACAACGATTGATGAACTGGAGCGCGGCTTAGAACCATATCGTCTTCGCCAACTAGTTTTATCTCTTCTAAAATCCGATTCACAAAGTTTTGTTACGACACATAGCCCTGTTGCGATCTCGTGTTCTGAGGGGGCTCAGCTCTGGTACGTTGATGCAGCGGGTAGCTTAGGTGTGTTGGATCGAGATACGATCGTAACACACCAGCGACGCGACCCTGAAACTTTCCTTTCAAGGGTGTCCGTCATCGCCGAAGGAGAGACTGAGGTTGGTTTTGTAAGTGCCATTTTAGAGGCGCTCTTTGATGGCAATCCCCTTGATGCTGGAGTTAGGGTTAGCCTTGGGCAAGGGGATGATCAACTGCTCGATCTTTTAGAAAGCCTCAATAAGTCTGGGATCAAATTCGCAGGCTTCGCTGATAATGATGGAAAGAAGCCGCAGCGTTGGGCACAGCTCAAGGAAGCTATGGGCGAACGGCTGTTTCAGTGGGCTGAAGGATGCATTGAAACAAACATCTTGAAATTGTTTCCAGATAAATATCTTGAAAATTTGTTTAAGGATCAAGATGGGGACTGGGATGGGTACAGGTTGCGAAATATCGCAACCCGTCTAGGAATTGAAGAAAAGGCATTTGAAGCTATTCAACTAGCAGCCGAAGAACAAGACAGACAACTGAGAGACATAATAATTGCGGCAGCGACTGGAGACAGCAGTGGTGTTGAAGATAGGAGCGAAAAGAAATCCTGGAAGAAACATGCACAAAACTGGTTCAAAAAAGCAGATGGGAGTGGTGGCCGAGAGCTACTGTATCATCTAGTACACTCTGGAAAATGGGAAACGTTGGAGGAAACGCTTAGGCCATTTTTTAATTCAGTCCTGGCTCTTTCGGAAAAAAACGTCGTTGAGAAAATAGATTTATGACTGATGAGGAAATAGCCAATCTACTCCGATCTGGCGCTCCAATTGTTGTAGTTGAAGCTCCAGCAGGGTGTGGCAAAACACATCAAGCTGCTAGCTATGCAGCTGACGCAGCAGCAAGCCTAAAGACAGGTAAATTACTGGTGCTAACGCATACACATGCAGCTTGTTCCGTTATCGCTGAAAGGACACAAAAGTATCATGACAAAATCGACATCAGGACTCTCGATAGTCTGACAAACCAAATTGCCACAGTGTACCGCTTGTCGCTTGAACTGCCGGAAGACGTATCTGCTTGGGCTCGGCAATACGGATACGAGTTACTCGCAACTAAAGTGTCAAGCTTGTTACGTTCTAATCCAATAATTGCTAAGCATTTGGCGAAAACGTTCCCAATTATCATATGCGATGAACATCAAGACTCGAACGCAGCACAAGATGAGATCGTTCAACTTCTCGCAAATCAAGGAGCCTGGTTAAGAGTTTTTGGAGACCCGATGCAGATTATCCCTGGAGGGCAAGGTCAAAATACTGTAGCTGCGGCAGCGTTGGCGCGCTGGGAAACACTAAAAGATGATTCTGAATTTGGAGAGCTTAATACCCCTCACCGATGGAGGGCAACAAATCCTGATTTGGGCGAATGGATTCGTAATGCCAGGGAAAACCTGAAAAACAGTCAAGCAATAGATCTTAGGGGACGCCTCCCAAGAGGGGTGAATATTAGGTTCGCAGAGAACAGGTCGCCGACACCAGCAAATTACCAGTTGGCACCTGAAAACTGGCGTGATTTAAACGCTTTGCTTGAAGAAGATAAAAAGATGCTTCTTATCGCCGGATCGAACGCAACGATCAAAAGCCTTCGGGGAACATTCAGACCAAGGTTTCCTATATGGGAAGGCCATACACGAAATTACTTAGAGAAATTGATAGAGGCTCTCAACGACGAGGTGGGTGATTTAACCGTCAAAACGTCGGCCTTTGTTGATTGCTTAAAAAGTCTGTTGGTTGGATTTAGTGGCAATAGGTACGGCGATAGACTTATCGAGGAGGTCAGGGCGCTGTCGAATAACCCAAGGGGACAAATTCCGCCTCAATTGAAGATAATGGCGGAGTTCATTCGTGCAGAGCCAGATCATGTAGGCTTATCCAAGGCTGCAGAACATCTCAAAGGATTGATTATCCAGAATGCCGACGGTTTTTCTAATCTACATATTGATCATCAGAGAGAGTTTGACGACCTCATAAAATTGAAGGGTTACAGTGATCCGCTGACAGGGTTTGCAGAAATTTCAAAGAGGCGTTCACGATCCTATCCTAAACCTCCACGAAAAGCGCTAAGCACTGTTCACAAATCAAAAGGGTTAGAGGCAGAACATGTGTTCGTGTTCGCTTGTGATGGGCGACACTTCTCGGAAACACAGGTTAAACGGAGTTTGCTATATGTCGCGCTTAGCAGGGCAACAGAGTCTGTAACGATTATAGCATCGCGAAACAATCGAAGCCCTTTGGTTGATATTTAAATGCCCGGTATTGGCCGGAATATGAACAATAGAATATGGTTGAATAATGAAGTTATCAGTATTTAACTTAGAGAATTCAAAAGAGGTTATTGAACTTTTTACTACTGTTTTTACAGAATCGGAAGGTGAAGCAGAAGGTAAATTAATTGGTAGCTTTGTCTCTGATTTGATCACAACTACTGACAAGTGTGACTTGGTTGGGTTTATTGCTCGCTCAGGGGAAAACATCGTTGGTAGTATATTTTTCAGCCGTCTTGTGCTTTCCAATGATAAAACTGCCTTTATACTGTCGCCTGTAGCTATCGCGACGAAAGACCAAGGCAAAGGTTTGGGGCAGCAGTTAATCAATTTCGGTATCGAACATTTAAAATCATTAAACGTAGATTTAGTGCTTACATATGGCGACCCAAATTTTTACTCAAAAGTTGGTTTCAAGCAAGTTAGTGAGGCGGTTGTAAAAGCGCCACTTAAATTGAGTCATCCAGAAGGTTGGCTTGCTCAATCATTAAATGATGTTCCAATAGAGGCGATGAAAGGTTCATCTCAATGTGTAAAAGCATTGAATGATCAACGGTATTGGTAAGCTTAGCATTGAATGTCCGCTGATTGCCGCTTTGAGAAATTTTTGCCCATGACCTGACGATCTTCGATTTGCGCTTCGATCTGGCCGAGCTTCGCCTCCGCAACAAATCGTAGCGATAGCTTAACTCCGTATAAAGGTAGGGTATAGAAACGCAAGCTTGTACAGCTACAAAACGTTGGGGTTGGGATGAAGCTTGGCAGGATCAGCGAATGTGGGCAGGCTGATCCTGAATTGTGTGCCAGTCTCGTCGGAGGTGGTCTGAATAGTGCCGCTGTGAGCCTCGACGATTGACTTAGCGATGGCCAAACCCAGTCCTGCTCCGTCGCCACTGCGCTGGCGTGATGGATCGGTGCGGTAAAAACGGTCGAAAACTTTGGAGAGGTGTTCAGCGGGAATGGGTGTTCCGGGGTTCTGGACCAGAATGCGTACATCGTTTTCGGTGTGACTGAGTTTTACTGCCACGCTGTTATCTGCCGGTGTGTGGCGAATGGCATTGGAAAGCAGGTTGCTGAGTGCGCGGCGCAGCATCAGGCGGTCGCCCTGGACGCGGGCATCGCCGTCCAGCGTTAATGAAACATGAGACTCTTCCGCCCAGGCTTCGTAGTAGTCGAACAAGTTACATATTTCACTTTGTAAATCGATATCTTCTGTATTGGGTGGGTTGAGCCCGTTGTCGGCCTTGGCCAAAAAGAGCATGTCGCCGATCATTTGCGCCATGCGTTCGTACTCTTCTATGTTGGAGTAGAGAATCTCCTGATACTCCACTGCGCTACGGGCTTGGGAGAGGGCGACCTGAGTCTGCGTCATCAGATTGGTGACGGGAGTGCGCAGTTCGTGGGCGATATCCGCAGAGAAATTAGAGAGACGGGTGAAGGCCTCATCCATGCGTTGCAAGAGTTCATTGAACGACAGGGCTAGCTCGGTGAGTTCAGTCGGGACGGTGTTGGGATCAAGACGGGTATTTAACTCATCGGCGCTTGTTTTGCTGATCTTTTCGACGATACGGTGTAATGGACGATGGCCCTGCCGCACCGCGATCCAGCTCATCAGTCCCATGATGATAATGCCGCAAACAACCATCAGCCACAGGGTACGGTGGAACTCTTTCAGAAAATGCATATGGAAGTCGGTAGCGACGGCGATGATGACGGTGTAAGGTCCGTTGTTTTGTCCGGCGATTTGCTGAATAAGCACTCGGTAGTTGTGTTGAGTGTCACTCCACTGTTGTATATCACCTTGCGAAAGCTGGTCGGGGGATGGCAGTGGCATTAAGGAAAGATCGGGTCCGGGACTGCTATATAACGATGTCCCTGATGAGTCGCTGATATACAGCAATGGGCCGTGATGTCCCACCAGAATGTCATCGAATCGCTGTTTGACTCGCGCCAGATCATGGTTGGATCGTAGGGTGGAAAGTGATTCTTCTACCGCTTGGCCGATCACCTTCAGTTCCTTGGTATCTCCTAATACAAAGTGTTCTTCGATGGACCGCTCAATGATCCAGCCGAAGGCCAGGAGCACCACGGTGGCGACAGCGCTGAATAATAAGGTCAGCCGCAGTGTTAGGGAGGTGGGGCGTCTCATCTAGGGCCTGTTAACACTAATTGAAAAGCCGCGCCGGAGACCCTTTTTCCGCAGGACAAGGCGCATTGAGCGTAGTGTACTTACCGTACAGGAGCGAAATGCAACGCCGTCCTGCGGAAAAAGGGTCCCGGCGCCCTGGGTTGCGCCCCAAAAAGGGCCATGCGGTGTTGCTCGTCGTTCATTTGGAATAACCAAACTTCTCTCCTCGCGCCTTGCCTGGCCCTTTTGGGGGCGGCAACGCGGCTTTTCAATTAGTGTTAACAGGCCCTAGGTGTTCTCATCCGCTGTGTCGATCATATAGCCCATGCCACGCACTGTCTGAATTAATTTGAGATCGAAATCATCGTCGATCTTGCCGCGCAGGCGGCGTATGGCCACATCGATGACATTAGTGTCGCTATCAAAATTCATATCCCAGACCTGGGAGGCAATCAGGGCGCGGGGCAGAACCTCGCCCTGGCGGCGTACCAGCAGTTCCAACAGGGCGAACTCCTTGGCGGTCAGGTGGATACGTTTGCCGCTACGACTGGCGCGATGGCGGGCCAGGTCCAACTCCAGATCGGCGACACTGAGGCTCAATTCTGTGGCGGGGCTTGCGCTACGGCGCAACAGTGTGCGGACGCGCGCCAAGAGTTCAGCGAAGACAAAGGGTTTGACGAGGTAGTCGTCCGCGCCCAGCTCCAGCCCCTTAACCCGGTCATCAATGCTGTCGCGGGCGGTAAGGAAGAGTACCGGCACCTCTTTACCGGCTTCGCGCAGTGATTGCAGAATCCGCCAGCCGTCCACATCCGGCAGCATCACATCGAGAACAAGCAGGTCATAACGCTCCGTCATCGCCAGATGGTGGCCATCCAGCCCGTTATGGGACAGGTCGACGATAAAACCGGCCTCGCTCAAACCCTGTTTGAGATATTCACCGGTTTTGACCTCATCTTCGACAACTAATAGTTTCATGGTTAAATAGCTTAGCCCACACAATCTGTTATGAGAATGACAGTAACATTACAAAATTGTAATGCAAGCGTCACCTTGGCGACAGCCTCCTACCTCTATTCTTAAGCGTAAAAAATACCTGTGGAGTTAATGTGTTGTATTTCCGATTTCGACATCGTTTCACATCGTGCTTACTGCTGGTAGGCGCCTTTGTTTTGGCCGCGAACTCTGCGCAGGCAGTGGAGGTGTTGTCGTTGGATAAGGCGATTAGCAAAGCCTTGTCGACCAATCCCGGCCTGGCGGCCATTGAGGCACGGGCCAGGGCGTTGGCCGAGATTCCGGATCAGGTTGAGGCGCTGCCCGATCCCCGTTTGTCAGTCAATATCGCTAATCTGCCACTGGATAGTTTCTCTTTTACTCAAGAGGGTATGACGCAGTTCCAGGTGGGCATTACTCAGTCACTGCCTTACCCCGGAAAGCTAGCCTTGCGCTCCCAAGCGGCAAGCCAGGAGGCCAAGGCGGCTGAGTCAGACTTGCAAGAGAAACGGCTGCAACTAGTGCGTGATGTCAAAACGGTGTGGTGGAATCTCTTCTATCTGGACCGGGCGTTGGAAGTTATTGCCCGTAACCAGGCCCTGTTGAAGCAGTTCGTCAATGTCGCCGAGACACGCTATACGGTTGGCCGGGGCTTGCAACAAGACATTCTTCTGGCGCAATTGGAATTGTCCAAACTGAGCGACAGTGCTATTCGCGTTCAGAATATGCGCGAAAATGAGGTGGTGCGTTTGAATGTGTTGATGGATCACCCTGCGGCCCAAACTATCCAGCTTCCAGATTCGGTCGATGAAACACTACCTGCCCCTGTGAATACGGAGGGGCTGCAGCAGCGAGCGCTCGCAGCACGCCCGAGTCTCGCCGCGCAGATCGAACGCATGGGGGCGGCACGCAGTCGTGTTGATCTGGCAAAAAAGGATTACGCCCCAGATTTTAAAGTGGGTGCGGTGTACGGCCTGCGTAACGGCAATAATCCTGATGGTAGCAGCCGCGCCGATTTAGGTTCCGTCATGTTCAGTATGAATCTGCCCCTCTATACAGGCAGTAAGCAAGATCGCGCCGTTGATCAGCGTAATGCCGAGTGGATGCAGCAAAAATACCAACTACAAGATCAACGCAACCAGGTAGCCTCACAAGTGCAGCAGGCTGTTACCGATTATCGTCGCGCTGGTGAGCAGGTCCAGCTGTTTAAGCAGGAGATCATCCCCCAGGCGCGGCAAACCGTGGACGCCATGCTAGCTGGGTATCAGGTTGGCAAGGTCGATTTTCTTAACCTGGTTCGCAGCCAGACCACGCTTTACGACTATGAAACCCAATATTGGAAGGCCTTGAGCGCCGCCAATCAGGCCCTGGCCCGATTGATCGCCGCTGTCGGTGAGGAGAATGTTTATGAATAAAATCAGTGTTGCTATCGCGGTGATCGCTGCATTAGGGATTGGTTTTGGTGGAGGCTATTTTTTCTCCAGCCCAAATACATCAGCGCAAATGGATGCAACTCAGGGCCAATCAGGCGAACGCAAGGTGCTTTTCTGGCGTAACCCGATGAATCCAGCCATTACCTCGCCGGTGTTCATGCAGGACGAGATGGGCATGGATTACCTGCCGGTCTACGCCGATGAAGATAAGCCCAAGGAAAAAGAGGTGCTTTTCTATCGAAATCCCATGAACCCCGCCATTACCTCACCTGTATTTATGCAGGACGAAATGGGTATGGATTACATTCCTGTTTATGCCGATGGTGGTGCGGGAAATGAACCCGCGGGTACGGTCACTATAGACCCGGTCACCGTGCAAAATATCGGTGTACGCACAACGATGGCGGAAAGCCGCGAGTTATCACGGGTACTGAATGGTTTGGGGCGGGTTGATTTCAACGAAGAGCGTCTGGCCCGTTTGCATCCCAAGACCTCCGGTTGGATAGAACAGTTAATGGTTGATGAAACCGGCAAACGCGTCGGCAAAGACACCATCCTGCTTGGCATCTATTCCCCCGACTTGGTGGCCGCGCAGCAGGAATATCTTGTCGCGCTAAACAACTGGGAGGTAGTGCGTAATAGTGCTGCTTCGCAAATGAAGAAAAGTGCTAAGACCCTCCTCGATAGTGCCAAAGAGCGCCTACAGTTGTTCGATGTGCCAGCGCACCAGATCCATGAGCTGGAGCAGAGCCGCAAGATCAAGAAACAGCTCCATATCCATTCGCCGTTTGAAGGTAAGGTCATGCATATTGGCGCGCGGAAAGGGCAATATGTCACACCCAGAGACGAGCTTTATCTTATCGCGGATCTGAGTCGCATCTGGGTCAATGTTGACGTGTTTGAAGATGAATTGAGCTGGTTGAAGCTGGGTGATCGCGCCGAGATGCAGGTGCGGGCAGAACCGGGGCGAACCTACAAAGGCAAGATCACCTTTATTCATCCGGTCTTGAACAGCAAGAGCCGTACGGTGCAGGTACGTTTGGAGTTCGATAATTCTGATCTGTCGCTCAAACCGGGCATGTTCGCCAATGTCACGCTCTATGTCGACCCTCAGCCCGATGCTGTGGTGGTGCCCTCTGAGGCAATTGTTCGCTCTGGCAGCCGTGAGCAGGTGTTCGTGGTGCGTGAACCGGGCAAGTTTGAACCCCGTGAAGTGACTTTGGGTGTGAGCGCGGAGGGACTGACCCAAATCTTATCCGGTGTGGAGGCCGGTGAGCGGGTGGTGACCTCCAGCCAGTTCCTTATCGACTCTGAATCCAAACTGCGTGAAGCCACAGCCAAGATGATGGCGGCGATGGCGGGTAGTGATGACAGCATGGACTCTGATATGAACGGTATGGACATGGAAGATATGTCTATGGACGACATGGGTATGGATGACTTCGATATGTCTGATATGGAAATGGAAGACATGAACATGGGGGAGTCAAACCATGATCACTAGCATCATTGACGCCTCCCTGCGCAACCGCTTTCTAATCATTATCGCCACCATTATTATCGTGGTGGCGGGACTGTGGTCGATGAAGAATACGCCACTGGATGCGATCCCCGATCTTTCTGATGTTCAGGTGATTGTTTTCACCGAATATCCAGGTCAGGCACCTCAAGTAGTTGAAGATCAGGTCACCTATCCATTGACCACGGCCATGCTGGCCGTGCCCAACGCCAAGGTAGTGCGCGGTTACTCTTTCTTCGGTTTTTCTTTTGTCTACATCATCTTTGACGACGGTACTGATATGTACTGGGCGCGTTCGCGGGTCTTGGAGTACCTCAACTATGTCAGCGCTCGTTTGCCTGCTGGCGTCTCGCCGTCACTGGGTCCGGATGCCACTGGGGTGGGTTGGGTTTATGAATACGCTTTGGTGGACAAGAGCGGCAATACCGATCTGGCCCAGCTACGTTCCATTCAGGACTGGTACTTGCGTTACCCCTTGCAGACGGTTGAAGGGGTCTCTGAGGTCGCGTCGGTTGGCGGTTATGTCAAACAGTATCAGGTGGAGGTCGATCCCAATGCGCTGTTGGCCTACAACATTCCACTGTCGAAAGTGAAGCATGCCATTCAGCGTTCCAACAACGATGTCGGCGGCAAGCTGGTAGAGATGGCCGAGACCGAATACATGGTGCGTGGCCTGGGCTATATCCAGTCTATCGATGACCTTAATGTGATTCCGGTAGGTGTCGACGAAAATGGCACGCCGATTCGCTTGCAGGATGTGGCGCATGTTCATCTGGGGCCGGAGTTGCGCCGGGGTGTGGCGGAGTTAAATGGCGAAGGCGAAGTGGCCGGCGGCGTGGTGATTATGCGCTACGGTGAAAACGCCATGGCAGTCATTGAGCGGGTGCGCGCCAAGTTGGAAGAACTCAAACCGGGTTTGCCTGAAGGGGTGGAGATTGTGCCGGTCTATGATCGGGGCGACCTTATTACGCGAGCAGTGGATAACCTTAAAGAGAAGTTGATCGAAGAGATCATTGTTGTCAGCCTCATCTGTATCCTGTTTTTACTCCATGCCCGTTCGGCATTGGTGGCAATTATTTCTCTACCCATCGGCATCCTGCTCGCGTTTATCATCATGAAAGGGCAGGGCATCAACGCCAATATCATGTCGTTGGGGGGGATTGCGATTGCCATCGGTGCGATGGTGGATGGGGCGATTGTGATGATCGAAAACGCCCACAAACACCTGGAACATATGGTTAAAGAAAAAGGGCGGGAAATCACTTCCTCTGAACGATGGCAAGCCGTCACCGAGGCCTCCCGGGAGGTTGGCCCAGCCTTATTCTTTTCGCTGTTGATTATCACCGTCTCCTTTTTGCCGGTATTTACCTTACAAGCACAGGAGGGGCGACTTTTCGCACCACTTGCTTTTACTAAAACCTACGCCATGGCCGCAGCGGCCATCTTAGCGATTACGCTGGTGCCGGTGCTGATGGGTTATTTTATTCGCGGAAAAATTCCCGCTGAAGCCAAAAACCCGATCAATCGCTTTTTGCATTTCATTCATAAACCGACGTTGAATCTCTCCATTCGCTGGCGCTGGCTGACCTTAACATTGGCACTGGTGTTGTTAGCCGCAACGACCTATCCACTGAGCAAATTAGGCAGTGAATTTATGCCACCGCTGAATGAGGGTGACATTCTCTATATGCCGACGACCTATCCGGGGATTTCCATCACCAAGGCCAAGGAGTTGCTGCAACAGACGGATAAGATCATCAAGACCTTTCCCGAGGTGCATCATGTGTTTGGCAAAGTTGGTCGTGCAGAAACGGCCACCGACCCAGCACCGCTGGCAATGTTGGAAACCACCATTCGACTCAAACCCAAAGACGAATGGCCTGATCCAGACAAAACCGTCAAAGAATTGATGGACGAGATGGATGCGGCGATTAAATTTCCCGGTCTCTCCAACGCCTGGACGATGCCGATCAAGACCCGTATCGATATGCTTTCCACCGGCATCAAAACGCCCATCGGTATCAAAGTGAGCGGGCCTGATCTGAAGGTATTGGAAGAGGTCGGTAGTGATATTGAACAGGCCTTGAAACAACTGCCCGATACCCTCTCCGCGTTTGCTGATAAGGCAGCGGGAGGCTACTACCTCGACTTTGATATTAACCGTGAAGAGGCATCCCGTTACGGCCTCACTACGGGCGATGTGCAGGATGTGATTCAGAGTGCCATCGGCGGTATGAACATCACCCAGACCGTTGAGGGACTGGAGCGTTATCCGGTTAACCTGCGTTATCCCCGTGAGTTACGCGATAACCTCGACAGCCTTAAACGGGTGTTAATTCCCACGCCCACCGGCGCACAAATTCCCCTGTCTCTGGTGGCGGATCTGCAACTGCGTCGCGGGCCACCGGGCATCAAGAGCGAAAACTCCCGCCCCAATGCCTGGGTCTATGTGGATATCAAAACCTCGGACATTGGCGGTTATGTGGCTGAAGCGAAAGAGGTGGTCGCCAGTCAGGTCGAGATCCCACCCGGCTACAACCTCGTCTGGTCCGGTCAGTTTGAATACATGGAGCGAGCGGCCGAGCGCCTGCGTATCGTTGTACCCGCCACCTTGCTGGTGATTTTTCTGTTGCTCTATTTCAACTTCCGCAATATCACCGCGCCGTTAGTGGTCATGCTCTCCATCCCGTTTGGATTGATCGGCGGATTTTGGTTGATCTATTTATTGGGCTTCAATCTCTCGGTTGCCGTGGTGGTGGGTTTTATCGCCCTGGCGGGCGTGGCGGCGGAAATCGGTGTGCTGGTGCTCACGTTTATCGATCAGGAAGTAGCCAGGCGTCGCCACGATAAAGGGGGGCGCTTAGAGAAGGCTGACATTATGGCTGCTGTGCATCACGGTACATCAGAACGTGTGCGCCCCATCGCCATGACTGCCACCGCCATCATCGCCGGACTGTTGCCCATTATGTGGGGCAGCGGTACCGGTTCCGAAGTGATGCAGCGCATTGCTGCTCCGATGGTGGGTGGCATGATCACCGTCACTGTTCTTTGCCTGCTGGTATTGCCCGTCATTTACGGCGTGATACTGCAGGCGCAGGAGCGATATAAACCGCAAGAATCATTAATCAAGGAGTAAGCAATGAAAAAAGTAGTACAACCGTTATCAGCCTTTACTTTTGTCGCCTTGTTAGCAACGGCCGGGCCTTTATACGCGGCCGGTGATCACGCGCATGGCCATGATGATCATGGCGATAGTCAGCATCAAGTATCAGGTATGAAACATGAAGGCCATGGCTCAGCCATGGGTGAAATGTTTCTGGTCAAAAAACAGATCGATGGTTACGACGTGAGCTTTCATGTAATGAAGGCTAAACCCGGCAAAGAGATGGGCGGTAGCCACGATTTTATGATTAAAGTGGAAAAAGATGGCAAGGCACTGACCAACATCGCGATGAATACCAAAGTGATCCATCCCAATGGTAAATCGGAGACCAAAAAGACCATGAAAATGGGTGATTGGTTGATGGCAGGATATGACCTGGGCCATGAAGGCAAACACCAGATGATGATTTTGTTTAAAACAGCTGATGGCAAGAAACACCAAGGTGGGGTCTACTATCCAGGCGAATAAGGTGGATTAGCATGGATCAAGGATAACGGCCAAGGTCGCACCTATCCATGACCTGATCATTATCATTTCCCTCCATACTACCTGTCATGAAGATGCGTGCATTACAAAAAAGTAATGCACGCGTCACCCGATGGACAGGGACTGGTTGCTAATATTTTAGTACCTTAAAAATTATTTTCTGTGCTTTTTGCAGAAAATAATTTCGTGAAGGTAGTTATCCAGTTTGCTGGATTACCTATACAAGCCCATAACTGTACAGAACGGCAGCAGGTGTGCCAGGGGGCTTGGGCTACTGGATAAAAACTAACGTATAGGAGGAGAGGCCATGTCAATCATCACTACTCCCTCAGGGCATAAATTTCCCTGGTACGTGAAACTTTTCTTCTTGAATCAGAAACGCAAATACGGTGCGATTCTGGAACCTGCGCGACTGTGGGGAAGATCGCCCAAGGTATTTGCGACACTGGCCTCGCTCTACGGCGCTTTTGATCGCGGTTCCTCGCCGCTGGAACCTGCTTTAAGGACACTGGTGACTGTGCGGGTTTCACAAATCAACTGGTGTCCTTTCTGTGTTGACATTAATTCCGCTACGGCGCTGAAAAGGGGTATCACCGATGAGAAACTGGCGGCCCTCGCCGATTATGCTTCGAGCGATTTCTACAGCGACAAAGAGAAGGCTTCTCTCGCCTATGCCGAAGCGGTGACCTACAGCGATCGGCAACCCACGGAAGAGCAAATCGAAGTGCTGCATCAACACTTCGATGACGATTCGATTATCGAACTCACCGGATTGATCGGCTTCCAAAATATGTCGAGCAAATTCAACGCCGCCCTGGGTGTCAAGCCACAAGGTTTTTGTGCCATCGCCCCACAGCCGGAAGCGGAGAAATCAAAAGAGGCGGTGGCGTGAAGATAAGCACCCAAGATATTTGCCCAGTGTGCGGCACATGTCGGATGGGAAGGTGATGGCATTGTTGCCGTACTGCCGGTGGAGAAGTTCTACCGGATTCGTAGCCGTTCTGAAGCTAAACCTGATGAGGCCTGACCGTTTCAACACCGGTATGCAATTTTAAAAAACAATGAATGAGGAGCAGTAAATGTTTGAAATCATCCCCAATTGGCATCCGATCTTTGTCCACTTTACTGTGGCGCTGTTGTCGCTGGCAGCTGGGCTTTTTGCCATCACGCCATTTATTAAATCACCGTTGAAGGAGCAGTGGCAAATCGTTGCCCGTTGGGCGCTGTGGTTTGGTGCAGGGTTTACCATCATTACCGGTCTGACCGGGCTCTATGCCTATAACACGGTTGCTCACGATACACCCTCCCACCTGGCCATGATCGATCACCGCAACTGGGCCATCGTTACCATCGCATTGTTTTTAGCACTGGCTACGTGGTCCATTGTTTGGGTGCGCAAGAACAAAACTCTGGGAACCGTATTTGTCGTTTGTATAGCCATTGCGGGCGGCGTTCTAGCCTCAACCGCCTGGCATGGTGGTGAGTTGGTCTACCGCTATGGCTTGGGTGTGATGTCGTTACCGAAAGCAGAAGGCGACGGGCATAACCATTCGCATGGTGGCGGACATGATCATGGCAACAATAGCAGAAGCACAGATAATAGCCATGAAGACATAGGCGATATGGAGATGGATTTTAGCGGTATGGACGAAACGATGGGTGACGATGGTCATGATCATGCGCATTGATGAGATGTCTAGTGAAATCGTCATCAATATATTTAAGGCTCAATCTTAACTATCGGCGTCAATAAACTTTACGCGGGCAGTCGCGAGGGACCCACCATCTGGGGCATCGCCCCGAGTACCGGGAAAGTGATAGGGGAGATCGATCCTGGCAAAGGAGTGGTGCATCAGATGGTTATTTTGGCGGAGTAAGCCTGTCTGGTTTTGGCTATATAAATATGGAACAAGGTGTTGACCTGTGTGCAGCACCTAGGATTTACACTTAGATTCACTTGGAGATAAATGTCTCAACAGCGCGATAGGTGACGAACATGTTAATGGTCGGTGAGTTATCAAAAGTGGCACAAGCAACACCGGATGCGATACGTCACTACGTGCGTATCGGCCTGTTAACACCATCTCGTGACCCTGTTAACGGTTACAAACTCTTTAGCGATGATGACATAAAGAAAACAAAATTTATCCGTCGCGCCAAAGGGCTAGGTTTCACCTTAAGCGATATCCAAACCATTTTTGAACATAGTAACGATGGGCTCTCCCCTTGCCCAGCGGTGCGAGAAATTATTCAGCAACGTATCGATGAAAACAGGAGCAGATTAGCTGAACTCAATGCGCTGCAGAAAAGAATGGATGATGCGTTGGATAAGTGGAATTCAATGCCGGATGGTGAGCCTGATGGTGAGGCGATCTGTCATTTGATCGAGTCGGTAGTTTAACGAATTTGCAATAAGGAGAAATGAGATGAAAATCAAATTACTTACAGGGGTGACGGTAGTGTTCCTAGTGCTTTCAACCCCATTGATGGCAGATGAGGATCACCATAAAGATGATGATTCTCGCCAATCCAGCCCTGACATGATGATGTCCGGCGGGATGCCAATGATGGATATGAAGGCCATGCACGAGCATATGGCGAAGATGCAAAAGACCATGGATCAGATTCATGGCTCAAAAAATATGAAAGAACAACAAAAACTAATGCACCAGCATATGGAAGAGATGCACGCAGGTATGGACATGATGCAGAGCATGATGTCTGGTTCAATGAAGGACAAGCAGATGCAGGGAAAAATGCCCAAAGGTATGCGTGGGCAAATGTCCGACGATCAGATGCCAGGAAAGATGAAAGGCCGCATGGAAATGATGGATGACGATAACACGGGCGACATCAAGGCGATGGGGCAACGCCACAACATGATGGAACAGCGTATGGACATGATGCAGGGCATGATGGACCAAATGATGGAGCATATGATGCAACAGCAGACAATGGATATGCGATAGCGCCACGTGTCACATATAGGTTGGCTTTATTGATTGATTGGGAGAACTAGCATGAGCACCGTTACACAACTTAACGCATCGGTTGAGGAGCAGCCAATCCGCGATCCTGTATGTGGAATGGAGGTGGATGTTGAGCACTCCGCTGGTAAATCAACTTATCAAGGCAAGGACTATTTCTTTTGCAGCACAAACTGCAAGCACAAATTTGATGCTGAGCCTGAATCATTTCTTACTCCCCACGCCCCAAAAGAAGAGATTAATAAGACGAAACTGAAAGCTGCCGGTAAAAGTGCGACCGTCACGCTTCCCATTGCGGGGATGAACTGTGCCTCCTGTGTCAACACCATTGAAGGTGCCCTCAACGGTACTGAGGGTGTGGTCAATGCATCAGTCAATTTTGCCAGCGAGAAGGCGACCATTGAATATGATTCCCAAGTACTAAGTGCGGGTGAATTGGCCAAGGTGATCGAGGGTACGGGCTATCACGTTGCAGGCGTCAGGGAGAAAGTAATTTTTAAGATCGGCGGCATGACATGCGCCTCCTGTGTGCATACTATCGAAAAGGCATTGAATGAAGCAGATGGGGTATTTACCGCATCGGTCAATCTGGCAACTGAACAGGCTGTTATTGAGTTTGATGCAGCCATTACCACTCCAGAAAATCTTAAGACGGCGGTTGACGGAACAGGCTACCGCGTCGTTGAAGAGATCGGTGAGGAAAAAAGCGCAGAGAACGGAGAGGATGACCTGATCAAGGTCGAGAAGGCCAGAAAACTTCTCGTCTACGCCTTAGTGCCGGCAACCGTCATCATGGTGTTGATGATGATTCATTTCATGATGACACCTATACCGTATTACAACGCCATCATCGCACTGCTTGGTTTTCCCATTGTCTTTATTTTTGGCTGGCCGACCCATCAATCTTCATTCCGGGCCTTGCGTCATGGACACGCCAATATGGACGTGCTGATTTCAATGGGATCGGTACCCCCTTATTTGATGGGACTGGCGGTCTTCTTCTTTCCCGCCGCCAGTTTTATGGAGATGGCCACCACCATCGTTACCTTTCACCTGCTCGGCAGATACCTAGAGGTGAAGGCCAAGGGGCGGGCGTCGCAGGCGATCAAGAAACTGCTGCAGCTCGGTGCCAAGACGGCCAGGATCGTTGTGGACGGTGAAGAGAAAGAGATTCCCATCGAACAGGTCAAAGCTGGGGATATTATGGTCGTCAGGCCGGGTGAAAAAGTCCCCACCGATGGCCTCATCATCGAAGGGAAAAGTGCTGTCGATGAATCCATGGCCACCGGCGAGTCAATGCCGGTGAAGAAGAAAACTGGCGACAACGCCATTGGCGCCACCATTAACCAGAATGGCCTGCTTAAGGTCAAGGCGACCAAGGTTGGCAAAGATACCTTCCTCTCCCAGGTGATTAAGATGGTTGAGGAGTGCCAGGGCTCCAAGGTTCCGATTCAGGAATTTGCCGACCGGATAACAGGTTATATGGTGCCAACCGTCGTCGGCATAGCCATTTCCACCATGGTGCTTTGGCTGATTTTTCCAGATTTTTTCATGGCCATTATCAAATGGGGCGAGCCGTTTCTGCCCTGGATCAACACTGAATTGAGTCCTGTTACTCTGGCCATCTATTCGGGCATTGCTGTACTCGTAATCTCCTGCCCCTGCGCCCTCGGCCTCGGCACGCCTACCGCCTTGATGGTCGGCAGCGGCATGGGCGCGGAAAACGGTGTTCTGATCAGGAGCGGTGAAGCGATCCAGACTATCAAAGATGTTCATACCATCGTCTTTGACAAGACTGGCACCATCACCAAAGGCAAGCCGGAGGTCACCGATATTGTCGTGTTCAAGGAGCAGAATGCGGTGAAGGATGAGGCAGCACTGCTGCAACTGGCTGCCTCGGTCGAAGCCGGGTCTGAACATCCACTCGGGCAAGCGATTGTCAAAGGCGCAAAGGAAAGAGGCATAGCACTGATTGCCCAACAGGATTTTGAAGCGATAACCGCCAAGGGCGTCAAAGCGCTTCTTGATGGCAAGGAAGTCATGGTTGGCAGCACCAAGCTGATGGCGGACGTCAGCCTGGAGGCCGCAGTCGAAATTGAAATGACGCGCCTTGAGAATGAGGCAAAGACGGCGATGCTGGTGATCGTGGACAAACAGCCGGCGGGCATCATCGCCGTGGCCGACACCTTGAAGGATGACTCTGTCCAGGCGATCCAGGCGCTGGAGGCGCTTGGCATCAGAACCGCGATGATCACTGGCGACAACAAAAGAACCGCTGAAGCGATCGCAAGGCAGGTCGGGATTAGTCGGGTGATGGCCGAGGTGATGCCCGAAGACAAGGTGGCCGAAGTCCGACGCCTGCAGGAGGAGGTTGGCATTGTCGCCATGGTGGGCGACGGCATCAATGATGCTCCTGCCCTGAAGCAGGCCAATATTGGTATCGCCATCGGTACCGGGACTGATATCGCCATCGAGTCTTCCGATATCACCCTGGTGCGCGGTGATCTCAGTTCCGTCGTGACCGCCATCAAGCTCTCACACGCCACTTTCAACAAGATCAAGCAGAACTACTTCTGGGCATGGTTCTATAACGGCGTTGCGATTCCTCTGGCAGCCGTTGGGCTTTTACATGCGATGGTTGGTGTGGGGGCCA
>Ga0316204_10004104_pt1 | contig 27102 bp, 24 predicted proteins | sample 6monrhotite_MG_2_FD_205661 | JGI IMG/M metagenome (GOLD analysis project Ga0316204, IMG submission 205661) | Microbial mat bacterial communities from mineral coupon in-situ incubated in ocean water Damariscotta River, Maine, United States -... | ecosystem: Environmental > Aquatic > Marine >...
TTGATGTCGCCTCTAATCCTGAATTCCTCCGTGAAGGGGCGGCGATTGACGACTTTATGCGCCCCGACAGAGTTGTTGTTGGTGTGCAATCCGACAGGGCCGAAGATGTTATGGCCGACGTCTACCGCCCACTTTTTCTGCGCGATTTTCCGGTGGTAGTGACAGATCTCGAATCCGCTGAAATGATCAAATACGCAGCGAATGCATTTCTTGCGACCAAGATTACTTTTATCAACGAGATCGCCGCACTTTGCGAAAAGGTCGGCGCTGACGTTAAGCAAGTCTCAAAAGGCATCGGTCTGGATGGGCGGATCGGCAACAAGTTCTTGCACGCCGGTCCGGGTTACGGCGGATCGTGTTTCCCGAAAGATACCAAAGCGCTGGCACGCATTGGCCAGGAACACGCTATGCCCATGCAAATCACCGAGGCCGTTATAAAGGTGAACGAAGAGATAAAGCGCCGGATGATCGACAAGGTAATGGACCTTTGCGATGGCTCTGTGAACGGAAAAACTATCGCGATACTGGGCGTTACGTTCAAGCCAAATACTGACGACATGCGTGATGCGCCTTCGCTCACGATTGTGCCAGCCCTTGTCGGTGGCGGGGCCAAAGTGCGCGTTGTCGACCCTCAAGGCAAACACGAAGGCACAAAGCTTCTACCCGGTGTAAACTGGTGCGACGACGCGTATAAAGCTGCCCAAAACGCAGACGCGCTGGTTTTGTTGACAGAATGGAACGAATTTCGCGCACTCGATCTGAAACGGCTTGCCAAACGAATGGCACAACCGCGAATGGCAGATTTGCGCAATATATACAGCACGAAAGACGTGAAAAATGCAGGGTTTACACATTTCGCCACAATCGGGCGCGAAGGGTTCCAGAGCGAAGGCTAAGCCACGTTCAGACACTAGACCCGCAAAAAAGGCGCTGAAACAACAGCGCCTTTAAAAATCTGCAAAGTCTTGCTTTCAGATCATATCGCGCAAGATTGCTTCGAGTTTTTCGCTATCCGCAGCGAACCCACGAATACCTTCTGCGAGCTTTTCGGTGGCCATCGCATCGGCATTCATATCCCAGCGAAAAGCTTTCTCATCAAGCTTTGGTTCTTGGTTTTGCGTCGCACCTTTATCTTCAAGCTTGCGTGGAAGGTTAATCATATCGGCTGCTAGTTCGTCGAGCAGTGCTGGGCTGATCGTCAGCCGGTCACACCCAGCCAGCGCTTTAATCTCTCCGGTATTCCGAAAGCTTGCTCCCATAACCACAGTCTTGAAGCCATGATCTTTGAAATAGTTGTAGATGCTTGTCACTGACAATACGCCCGGGTCAGTCTCAGCGGTATATTCAGTGCCCGGATTGGCCTTCTTGTACCAATCAAGAATTCGCCCGACGAAAGGCGAAATCAGAAACACCCCGGCTTCAGCGCAGGCGCGCGCCTGCGCAAATCCGAAAATCAGGGTCAGGTTACAGTTGATACCTTCGCCTTCCAGAACTTCTGCCGCCCGGATGCCTTCCCAGGTTGCCGCGACTTTGATGAGCAGCCGTTCTTTTTCAACACCTGCTTCTTTGAACAGGCTGATGATCTTGCGGGCCTTCGCAATTGATGCTTGAGTATCAAATGACAGCCGCGCATCCACCTCGATCGAGACACGACCGGGAACCAATTTTACAATCTCGCTGCCAAACCCAACACTGATCTGATCGACAACATCATCTATAACCTCAGCATCAGATTTGCCCGAGCGATCCACCCTTGCAATCGCAGCTTTGATCATGTCTGCGTATTCAGGCATTTGCGCCGCTTTAAGGATAAGCGACGGGTTTGTCGTTGCGTCAATTGGCGAAAGCCGCCGGATCGCCGCGATATCGCCGGTATCGCCAACGACGGTGGTCATTTCTCGCAATTGAGCAAGAGCAGAAGTATTGGACATTGAATATTCCCCAGACACGATGGATTTCGTCCGCTTTTACCGCTTTGCCAGCAGTATGTATAGGTGATGTTCCAACCGAGATTTGGCAACGGTGCGGTCGTCCAAAAATCAGGTGAGTTTGACAAACAAACGATACCCAAAGTTCCAAAGCAGTTAGCTGACAGCTGCCCGGATTGCTCTGATATTTTCACCATAGGGCGCTGGGTTCTGGACCGATCCGCCTTTAAACACGGCTGACCCGGCAACAAGCACATCTGCACCAGCTTTGACAACCAATGGCGCGGTTTCGGGGGTGACACCCCCGTCAATTTCGATGTGAATGGGTCGATCACCAATCATCGCCCGAAGCTTGTGGACTTTTTCGACCTGCGAGTGAATAAATTTCTGCCCGCCGAATCCAGGGTTCACTGTCATCACGCAAATCAGATCGACCATATCAAGCAGATACTCGACCGATTCCGCTGGCGTGCCCGGGTTCAGCGCAACACCCGCTTTTGCGCCTGCTGCTCGAATGGCCTGAACTGTTCTGTGAACATGCGGCCCGGCTTCAATATGCGCTGAAATCACATCAGCACCTGCTTCAGCAAATGCTTCGATGTAGGGATCTACCGGTGCAATCATCAGGTGAACATCCATGATGCCCTTGATGTGCGGGCGGATCGCCTTGCAGGTAGACGGGCCAAAGGTGATGTTCGGCACAAAATGTCCGTCCATAACATCGACATGGACCCAATCGGCACCTTCGGCTTCGATGGCTTCACACTCCAAACCGAAGTTTGCAAAGTCAGCAGACAGGATTGACGGGGCTATCTTAATGGAACGATCAAAGGACATGGCGCAGCTCTCCTTGGCAGATGGGCCCTGTTAACGCGGTTCAAAGCTATTGAAAACCTCTTCTACACGAAACTTATCGCACTTGACCGTTTGGTCAAACTTGCAATAGCACAAAACCCATGAGACCTTTTGGTTTCCCGCAACGGAGAGCTGCTATGAATAGCGAAACCCAACCCGGTTCGGCAAACCTGAACACCCAAGCAGATGTGGCGCATGAGGGCACTACACAACTGCCGCAGGTTCAAGAACCACGCAACCCAGGCACAGCACTTGATCTGGATTGGGTTTCTAGCGTCCAAGTTAACACATCTGCGGTCGAAAGACGCGCAAAAACGTTACCTGGCCGCCGCTCGGTTAAAAAAGAGTATCAGGCCGCATGGTTGCTGAAGGCGATTTCTTTGATAGACCTCACAACGCTCTCTGGCGACGACACCATCGGGCGCGTTCGCAGACTATGTGCAAAAGCGCGCCAACCTTTAAGCGCCGAAATAGTCAAAGCGCTTGGTGTTGAACCCATCACGACAGGCGCAGTATGCGTTTATCACGAAATGATCGAAACAGCGGTTGAGGCGCTTAAGGGATCCGGCATTCCGGTTGCTGCGGTCTCTACCGGATTTCCCGCAGGACTGTCGCCCTTTCACCTGCGCGTCACCGAAATTGAAGAGAGCGTTAAGGCCGGGGCGGCAGAGATCGATATTGTGATTTCGCGTCGGCATGTGCTGACCGGAAACTGGCAGGCGCTTTACGATGAGATGCACACGTTCCGCCAAGCTTGTGGAAACGCGCATGTCAAAGCCATTTTGGCAACGGGTGAGCTTGGCACATTGCGCAATGTCGCGCGCGCCTCGCTCGTCTGCATGATGGCCGGTGCTGATTTCATAAAAACCTCGACCGGCAAGGAAAGCGTCAATGCCACCCTGCCCGTCAGCCTTGTGATGATCCGCGCGATCCGGGACTATTTTGACCGTACGGGGTATCGCGTCGGTTACAAACCTGCAGGCGGCATTTCAAAAGCCAAGGACGCATTGACCTACCTGACCCTTATTAAGGACGAACTCGGAACTCGCTGGTTGCAGCCCGATCTTTTTAGATTTGGGGCCTCGTCGCTTCTTGGTGATATCGAACGCCAACTCGAACACTTTGCCACCGGCCACTATTCCGCAGCCCACCGCCACGCGATTGGATAATCACATGAGCATTCAGGATATTTTTGAAAGCATGGACTATGGTCCAGCCCCCGAAGCAGCAGGCGAAGCACTGGCATGGCTGGTAGATCGTGGCGATACCTTTGGCCATTTCATCAACGGTTCATGGACCGCACCTGGCAAAGGGTTTGAAAGCAGCAATCCGGCGACAGGTGAAACACTTGCCATACTCTCGCAGGCAAGTGCCGATGACGTTGATGCCGCCGTTTCTGCCGCCCGCAAAGCACAGGGAAAATGGGCGCGGCTTTCGGGGCATGAACGCGCGCGCTACCTCTATGCAATTGCGCGGCTCGTGCAAAAACACAGCCGCCTGTTTGCCGTTTTGGAAACGCTGGACAACGGCAAACCAATCCGTGAAAGCCGCGACATCGACATTCCACTGGTCGCACGACATTTCTATTACCATGCGGGCATGGCCCAATTGATGGAGGCCGAACTGCCTGATGCCGAACCCCTTGGTGTGTGCGGCCAGATCATTCCGTGGAACTTCCCGTTACTGATGCTGTCGTGGAAAATTGCACCAGCGATTGCAATGGGCAACACGGTTGTGCTGAAGCCGGCTGAATATACCTCGCTCACAGCGCTGTTGTTTGCTGAGATTTGTCAGGAGGCCGGGCTGCCCAAAGGTGTTATCAATATCGTTATCGGCGACGGCGCTGTTGGCGAAATGATCGTCAATCACCCGGACATCGATAAAATCGCCTTTACCGGCTCTACCTCGGTCGGACGTAAAATTCGCGAGGCAACGGCCGGGTCTGGCAAGGCGTTGACGTTAGAGCTTGGTGGTAAATCGCCCTACATCGTTTTTGACGACGCGGATATCGAATCTGCCGTCGAAGGGCTGGTTGACGCGATCTGGTTCAATCAGGGGCAGGTTTGTTGCGCCGGATCACGTCTTTTGGTGCAGGAAGGGATCGCTGACCGATTCTATACAAAGTTGAAGACCCGCATGGATGGGCTGCGCATCGGTGACCCGCTTGATAAATGTATCGACATCGGTGCGATCGTTGATCCGATCCAGCTTGAGACCATTACCAGACTGGTAGATGAACACGGGGGCGAGGGCGAGGTGTATCACGCCAACAGTGCCCTTCCCGAAACGGGATGTTTCTACCGTCCAACACTGATTACCGGGCTTCACACCTCAGCGTGGCTTATGCAGGAAGAAATATTTGGACCTGTATTGGTCGGCACAACTTTCAGAACACCGAAAGAAGCTGTCGAATTGGCCAACAACACCCGCTACGGCCTTGCCGCGACTGTCTGGACCGAGAATATAAACCTCGCGCTTGATATCGCCCCAAAACTTGCCGCTGGCGTTGTCTGGGTGAATGCAACCAACCTGTTTGACGCTGCGGCAGGTTTTGGCGGGGTTCGTGAAAGCGGTTTTGGCCGCGAAGGTGGCTGGGAAGGCCTTACGGCTTACACCCGTCCGAAGACAAAAACGAAGGCCCTCGCTCCTATTTCACCTTTTGCTGCAGGTAAGGATTTAGCACCTTCCGATGGCCTCGACCGCACAGCAAAACTTTTCGTCGGCGGCAAACAGGCCCGGCCTGATGGCGGCTATATGCAAGCAATCTGGACACGGCAAGGCGGGCTTCTGGGGCATGTTGGAATCGCCAACCGCAAAGATGTGCGAAATGCGGTCGAAGCCGCGCATAAGGCCAGCGGATGGGGAAAGACAACGGGGCATCTGCGGGCGCAAATCCTTTACTACATCGCTGAGAACCTCTCGGCCCGCGCAAAGGAATTTGCTGACCGGGTCGACGCAATGACCGGCAAACGTGGCGGTCATAAAGAAGTTGAGGCTTCTATCAAGCGCCTGTTCACCTATGCCGCCTGGGCCGATAAATACGATGGTCAGGTACATGGCGTTCCGATCCGGGGGGTCGCATTGGCGATGCAAGAACCCGTAGGGGTCATCGGCGCATTATGCGCAGACGAAACACCCTTGCTGGGCCTGATTTCCGCTATGGCCCCAGCTATGGCCATGGGCAACACATCGGTGCTGGTTGCATCACAACCCTATCCGCTGGCATCAACAGACTTCTATCAGGTTCTGGAAACATCGGATGTACCAGACGGAGTCGTGAATATTCTGACCGGCGATCATGCAGAGCTTTCCAGAACGCTCTCTGATCATCTGGATGTTGACGCAGTCTGGAGCTTTTCCTCGACCGATCTTTCAGCCGATATCGAAAAACGTTCAGCGGGCAACCTGAAACGCACTTGGGTCAACAATGGCCAAGCACGAGATTGGTTCAGCACTGATGGTGAAGGGCGTGAATTCCTGCGTCAGGCAACAGACGTTAAGAACGTCTGGATACCTTACGGCGAATAGAACACGCGCGTTGTCTGATTAACTGCCGCGATAGGTTGAAAAACTGAAAGGCGAAAGCAACAGCGGCACGTGGTAGTGCGCGGCTTCTGACATGCCAAACCGAATTGGGATCAGATCAAGAAATCGCGGGTTTTCCGGGGGCACGCCACAAGCATCCAGATAAGCGCCCGCGTAAAACAACAGTTCGTAAGTGCCCGCCTCAAACTCATCAGCAGGTAAAATCTGACGGTCCGTGCGCCCATCCTCATTCGTGACCACGGACTTTATGAGCGAACGCGTCTCACCTTCAATCCTGTAGAGGTCAACCTTCATCCCCGCCGCCGGACGCCCAAGTGCAGTATCCAAAACATGTGTTGTCAAATAGCCTGACATTCCGACCTCGCCATTTCTGAACTCATCATCATTGTTTTCTGTCTAAGTCAGTAGCTTTCGGAAAGCCATGAAATGCGGAAACTGTTTAGTGTATTTTTTGAAGATCAGCGTTATTCTTTTGATATATAGAGAAATAAACAACTGACACCGCATTGGGGACAAACCGAGTGAACAGATACCCGCGTGACATGCATGGCTATGGCCAAACCCCACCAGACCCGAAATGGCCTGATGGCGCAAAAATCGCTGTCCAGTTTGTTGTGAACTATGAAGAGGGCGGAGAGAATAACATCCTTCATGACGATCCTGCCTCCGAGGCGTTCCTTTCCGAAATTGTCGGCGCGGCCCCATGGCCCGGACAACGTCACTGGAACATGGAATCTATCTACGAATACGGCGCCCGTGCCGGATTCTGGCGGCTTCACCGCCTGTTCACCGAGACGGCGATTCCGGTAACTGTTTACGGTGTTGCAAGCGCGCTTGCCCGCTCTCCCGCGCAGGTCGCTGCGATGCAGGACGCCGGTTGGGAAATTGCCAGCCATGGTTTGAAGTGGATCGAATACAAAGACGCCAGCCCCGAGATTGAACGGGCAGATATGTTAGAGGCGATACGCCTTCATACCGAAGTAACCGGAGAGCGCCCGCGCGGCTGGTACACTGGCCGATGTTCGGTCAACACCGTGGATATCGTTGCCGAGGAAGGCGGGTTCGACTACATCGCCGACAGCTATGCAGACGATCTTCCCTATTGGATGCGTTTCGGAGATCGGGATCAGCTAATCGTCCCCTATACCCTTGATACCAATGACATGCGGTTCGCGACACCACAGGGCTTTAACTCTGGCGATCAGTTCTTTGCCTACCTGCGCGACAGTTTCGATGCTCTTTATGCCGAAGGCGAAGCCGGACAAGCAAAGATGTTATCTGTTGGTATCCATTGTCGGCTGTTGGGCCGACCAGGCCGCATTCAGGCCCTGCGAAAATTTATCGACTATGCCAAGGGTCACACCGATGTCTGGTTCGCACGCCGCCTCGACATTGCGCAGCATTGGCACACTCACCACCCGGCGCCCACCCCGATCACGCGCCCGTCGAACATGGACCGTAACTCCTTTGTCGCCGCTTTTGGGAGTATCTTTGAGCACTCCCCGTGGATTGCAGAACGTGCCCATGATCTGGAACTTGGCCCGGCTCATGACACCGCTGTCGGTATCCAGAGCGCGCTTGCGCGTATGTTCCGATCCGCCAGTGACACTGAACGCCTTGGCGTTTTGAAAGCCCACCCTGACCTTGCTGGCAAACTGGCCGAAGCTAAACGCCTGACTGAAGAGTCAACCGAAGAACAAGCCGGGGCCGGTTTAGACATGCTGACCGATGAGGAAAAAGCAACCTTCACCGAATTAAACAACGCATATACGACGAAACATGGGTTTCCCTTCATCATCGCAGTTCGCGACAACACCAAGGCGAGCATCCTTGCAGCTTTCAAGCGCCGCTTGGGAAACGATAGCGAAACCGAATTTGCAGAGGCGTGCAAACAGGTCGAACGAATTGCGCTGCTGCGTCTGAAGTCGCTGTATCCAGAATGAACACTGCACGCCAAACTCTTCGGTCGGAGCATCTTACGCAAAAGGCATTTGCGGAATTTGGTGATGTTCTGGACACATCGGGCGAAGCCGATATAGTAATCAATCAAGGCAACTGCGGACGCTATCATGACCGGGCACAGCTTGATATTTTAAATGGCCGCGCCGGTATCAGTGTGTTTAAGGCAAACCCGCGCAGCCTGCCCCATCTGCTTGATATGGTTGAACGCCACCCTGAGGGTTCGCAGGCATTCCTGCCCATGAGTCTTGACCCGTTTTTGGTTATCGTTGCACCTGACGAGGGCGACAAACCCGGCACCCCCCGCGCTTTTATCACTGCACCCGGTCAGGGTGTGAATATTCACCGAAACATCTGGCATGGGGTCCTGACCCCGTTGTCTGAGCCTGGTTTGTTCGCTGTCGTTGACAGAATTGGAGATGGCGCAAACCTTCAGGAACACTGGTTCGAAAAGCCCTGGCTTGTTGAACGATAAATCCGAACCGCCAGAACAAGAAGCGGCAAGAAAATGGGACAGTCTATAGGGAGGACATACCAATGGCTGACACGTCACTCGGAACCGCAGCACAGCTACGCGATCCGAACTACACGCCACCACTTATAAAAGCGATACCTCTGGGTATTCAGCATGTGCTGGCGATGTTTGTTTCAAACGTCACACCTGCGATCATAATCTCGGGCTTCGCCGGTTTTGGTTACGGTTCAGACGCTGGCGCGCTCGGCTTTCCGGATATGACCTATCTGATCCAGATGTCGATGCTGTTTGCAGGTATCGCTACTCTGTTGCAGACCATCACTCTGGGGCCTGTTGGCGCTGCTTTGCCGATTGTTCAGGGAACGTCCTTTGCCTTTATTCCCATCATGATCCCGCTTGTTGCGGGTAAAGGTACGGAAGGGCTTGCCGCGCTATTTGGAGGGGTTGTCGTCGGAGGGCTGTTTCACGCAATGCTGGGTACAGTCATCGGTAAAATTCGCTTTGCGCTACCTCCGCTTGTGACGGGCCTTGTCGTCATGATGATTGGTCTGGCCCTGGTAAAAGTTGGCATCGAATATGCAGCAGGCGGCGTCCCAGCCAAGCAATTCGATAAACCCGAATACGGCAGCCTGCTGAACTGGAGCGCTGCCAGCGTGGTTATCTTTGTAACGCTGGCCCTCAAATTCTATGCACGCGGAATGCTCGCCGTGTCAGCGGTGCTGATAGGTATCTTCATCGGCTATCTCTATGCGCTTATGATGGGCATGGTGACCTTTGAGGGTATTTCCACATCTTGGGGGCACGCGCAGGCAATCGCATTCCCCAGCCCTTTCAAATACGGGTTCGAGTTTTCGTTTGCGGCGATCATCGGGTTCTGCCTGATGGCGTTTGTTTCAGCCATTGAAACCGTAGGCGACGTTTCCGGGATCACCAAAGGTGGTGCCGGACGCGAGGCAACAGATAGAGAAATTCAAGGCGCGACCTATGCTGACGGTTTCGGCACTGCACTTGCCGGTGTTTTCAGTGGCCTTCCGAACACTTCGTTCAGCCAGAATGTTGGCCTGATTGCCATGACTGGCGTGATGAGCCGCACGGTTGTAACAATCGGTGCTTTCTTCCTGATCATTTGCGGGCTGATCCCCAAGGTTGGCGCGCTGATCCTGACAGTTCCGATCGAGGTGTTAGGTGGTGGTGTGATTGTCATGTTTGGTATGGTGGTTGCTGCCGGTATTTCGATGCTGTCTGATGTGCACTGGAACCGCCGCAATATGGTTATCTTTGCAGTCGCAATTTCGATCGGTCTTGGCTTTCAGCTTGAGGCGATGAACCTTGCGCCGGGCGCGCCGAATGCGCTGCAACAACTTCCAGATGCCATTCGCATTCTGGGGGCCTCGGGCATCCTGCCAGCGGCGCTGATCGCGATCATCCTGAACCTCATCTTGCCAGAACACCTGTCAGATGAAGCGACCGAGGAAGTCTCAGGTGGCATGACGGGACACGGAGAAGGGTCTTTGGGGGACTGAGGTTTTGGGCCCCAAAGACACTCTTCCCATGATTGTATCTTTTCTGGAGTAAATGAAAACGAAGCCCCGCAAAGTTTCCTTTGCGGGGCTAGAGCTATATTGGCTAAATTTGCTGAGAAATACCAATTCTAGCTTTTCAACCAATCTACCATTGCGTCCGAAAATCCACTCAAGAGCTGACCCACGTCTTGCCCACTTTCAGAATGCGCAGCATTTCGGCCAGCATTGATAAGCATTCCAATTAGGGGGTTATTATTGACAGAAACTTGAGTGTTCTTTGCTTGGTCCCAGTACCCAACAGTGCCATTTGGTTGCAACGGATTTCTGTTGGAATCAACGATTTGAACCGTCGCTACGATCTCGTTTGATGCACCAAAAAACCTTGCTCCAGCAGCTTTGAGCCGCATGGAAGAAATACTAACAAGGGCTGTAGCAGGAACGTCCCCGCCAGGAACCTCCGCGAAAGAGGTTTCGAGTTCAGTCTTCAGCGCAGCTAGTGCTGCATTACGTGTCTCTTCATCTTCAAATCGGCCTTGGGAGGCACCTTCGGCGACCGTCAGTTCAACAGAATTGACTGTAAACGACTTTGCCACATATTCTTTTTGGGGGGCTGCGCCGCAACCAGACAAGGCTAAAGCAAAAACAAAGCCAAACATGCTGCGCCACGTAAAGTTTCTCATATTGTAATTTCCATTTCCATTTTCGTATAAGTTGTTTTTTCTTCAAATTACAATTCCAGCGTATTTTGACAAGTATATAATTTTAAAAATAAAGAAATCAAAAAAATGAAGTTAAGAACACTTATTAGTTGATCTCTAATGTAAATTTGGTCTTGAGATCAGAATTGGGAACTGGGGTCCCTAAATGAAGCCAAGAACGTCCAAAAGATTCTCAAGACTTCAATAAGAAGGGCTTACCACGCTCTACCTACGAGGCGCTACCAAACCACATCCCGTTCCCTCAAAAACACTTGTATCAACACGCCCGCCAACAAGTGTTGCTTTGAAGGTGCAATGCCCGCTACTGGATTCTGCATTGTAACCAGTCGAAACCAGGCCACCTGTAAAGGAAGAATATTGTTGCCCCGACTGCCTGTTAATGAAAGAGCTTCGGTGTTCCCAAACAGCGCTATCGCGGGTTCGGGAAACGGGTGCTCCAATATGTTCGGAAACCTCGGCTACTGTCTGCCCTTTGAAACGGTTGTTCCAGGCTTCAATTTCTTCTTCTGACATTCCGCAGCCTGATACAAGACTCGCAAAAACTAGCAGGGCTTGAAATTTGTATCCCATCATTTATCGGCTCCAAAAAATTGGTTTCTAAGGTGAAGATCAAAATCTATTCGATTTCTGAGCGGGAAAGTTTTCCTATCAAAAAAACGGGAATGGTTTCCGTGGCTTTTGGATTGGTTCTCTCTGCAACTTCTCAAAAATCGACTAGAACAATGTTTAATGGAAATACTTAAGAGGTTGCAATAGGGTTTAACAATCTTGCCTCCTGTTAGCTGATGGCAAACGAATTCTTGTTGTAGAACTCCTAAAATCCCTAATTTTGATATCTCGACTTTCTATCGCCCACCCATCAGCCGGGCCATATCAAGCATCCGGTTGGAAAAGCCCCATTCGTTGTCGTACCAGCCAAAGACCCGGAGCAGCCCACCTACAGATACAGAGGTCTCCAGCCCCGACATGACAATAGATTCAGGGCGCGCGCGCAAATCGGTCGAGACCAATGGTTGCTCGATCCAGCCAATGATTTTGGAATTCTGTGCCGCCTCAGAAAGCAGCTTGTTCACAGCCTCCACTGTTGCCGGATCGCGGGTTTGAATTGTCAGATCTATCGCGGAAACACTGGCAGTTGGCACCCGCACAGCGCGCCCCTCAAGGCGCCCCGCGAGATGCGGCAAAACCTCATCAATCAAACGCTGCGCGCTGGTTGTTGTTGGCACTATAGACAACGCGCCAGCGCGGCTTCTTGCCAGATCGCCACGCGGCTTATCGATTGTGGGTTGGCTTCCGGTGTAACAATGAATGGTCGTCATATGTCCGCTGACAATGCCAAACGCTTCATCCAGAATTTTCATGAGCGGGGCGAGCGCATTTGTTGTGCAGGACGCATTTGAAACGATTTTGTGCTCGCCAATCTGATCTTCGTTTGCACCAAGAACCACGGTTTGGTCTGCGGCGTTCGATGGCCCCGAGATCAAAACAGCACCGGCACCTGCGTGAAGGCCGCGTTCGGCGACCTCACGTATATTGGCCATGCCTGTGCATTCCAGCAAAAGATCAACACCGGTCAGGTCAAGTTTGCTGATATCTGATTCCGCGCAGAACGGGATCGCACGGCCATTCACACACAAAACACCTGGCTCGGAACTTACCGTTCCGTCAAAGGGACCAAAAACACTATCGTATTGAAACAGATATGCGCAAATATCCAACGGCTCGAGTTCGTTAATGCAAACAACTTCAAAGTCCTGCCCTGCCTTGCCTTGTTCGACAATTCGCAAAATAGTCCGGCCAATCCGGCCAAATCCGTTTATTGCAATGCGTAGCCGCTGCGCCATTCTGGGCCTGCCTTTTTTGCTGGTCTCGGTCTTCGCCGCAATTCACGGGATTTTTCAGGGCAACACCAGCGCAAAATGCACACAGATCCAGAATTAAAAATCAACGACGGTGGCAACGCCCTTCTCAACCGCAAGATCAACAACCTTGGACGCAACGGCGAGGTCCTGTAACCCAACACCAGTTCCGTCAAACAAGGTCACTTCATCCTGTGATGATCGGCCCGGATGGGTACCGTTGATCACCGCACCAATCTCGACAATATCACCTTCACTTTTCGTCCCCGCAGAAACAGCGTGCTGACACTCTCCAATTGTCACTGCCTGCGCAATCTCGTCCGTGAAAACTGTTGCACGCGCGACCAGCGCTGCCTCGACCTCTTGCTTGCCTTTGGTATCGGTCCCCATGCAGGCGATGTGCGTTCCTGGTGTGACCTGAGCATCCATCAGGATTGCGTCAAAGCTTGAGGTGATTGAAATGATGACATCTGCTTCAGCGCCAAGTTGGTCAAGGTCAACTGCTTCAAAGGGCAAGCCCAGTTCTGCCGCCGTTTCGGCAAGACGTGACAGCATTTCAGGATGCAGGTTCCAGCCTATCACCTTTTCAAAATTACGTTGCTCGACCGCTGCACGCATTTGGAAGGCCGATTGATGACCCGCACCGATCATTCCCAAAACCTTGGCATCTGCACGTGCCAGATGTTTGATCGACACTGACGACGCGGCTGCCGTGCGCAACGCTGTTAAAAGATTACCACCAACAACCGCTTTTGCGCGCCCTGTGTCTGCATCGAATAGAAACACCGTGGATTGATGATTGGTCAGGCCCTTAGCCTCATTTCCGGGCCAGTAACCGCCTGATTTCAAGCCTAGCGCCAGACTCGCCCGATCAAACCCCGACTTAAAACCATAGAGTGCATCAGCATGGCCAATCGCTTCCCGGATCACCGGAAAGTTATAGGCATCCCCTCGTGACATCGCACCAAACACTGCTTCAACCGCATCAAATGCCTCGGCGCGGCCAAGCAGACCTGCAATTTCTTTCTCTGGGACAATAATCATTTGGTTTCTCTTTTCATCGAAGGGGAAATCAGTAGGGCCAGATCGCTCTGCCCCGACAATCCGGGAGAGTTCTTAGTATGCTTTTCCACGCGCAGAAACTGGCCAGAGCACCTCGACCTTCCCGTCACGCACGCCAACATACCAGTCATGCACATTGCAGGTTGGATCACAGTGACCGGGGACAAGCTTCAGCTTGTCATTGACTTTGAGCGCTCCGTTCAGGTCCGAAATCACGCCATGTTCATCAGAGCATTTAATGTATTCCACATCATCGCGGCCATAGATGTACGGCAGCCCGCTATCTACGGATTGCGCTTTCAAACCAGCGTCGCAAATTGCCTTGTCTGCTTTGGCGTGGCTCATCACGCTTGTCAGGATAAACAGAGCGTTTTCAAATTCTGAAATCCGCTCGCCCTTTTCATCATGGATTGTTTGGTAATCCGCATCCATGAAAGCGTAAGACCCACACTGAAGTTCGTTAAATACGCCTGAGCTACCTTCGAAATAGTAACTACCGGTGCCACCACCGCCGACAATGTCACACTCCAGCCCCTCGGCTTTCAGCATGTCTACAGATCGGCGCACCATATCAACTGCGATGTCGATCTTCGCTTTCCGGTCCTCATAGTTTTGCATGTGTTGCATTGCGCCCTGATAGGCCTGAATGCCCGAAAACTTAAGGCCCGGTGCCGCGTCAATTGCTTTTGCCAGATCGAGCACTGGCTGACCTGCCTGCACGCCACAGCGACCTGCACCACAGTCAATTTCAACAAGGCATTCAATCTGGGTACCATGTTTTTGCGCTGCCACTGACAGATCCGCGACATTTGCCAAATCATCGACACAGCAAATGGTACGTGCGCCGAGCTTTGGCATCCGCGCCAAACGGTCAATCTTTGCAGGATCACGCACCTGATTGCTTACCAATATGTCCTTGATACCGCCACGGGCGAACACCTCTGCCTCTGACACTTTTTGGCAACAAACACCGCAAGAATTGCCTAGCTTTTCCTGCAGCTTCGCGATATCCACCGATTTGTGCATTTTCCCATGAACACGGTGCCGCACACCCATTTCCTTGGCGAACTGCCCCATCTTTTTGATGTTGCGTTCAAGTGCGTCGAGGTCGACCACCAGACAAGGCGTCTGAATATCTGCTTCATCCATGCCCGGAAGGGCGGGAACGTCAAAACCAACCTCAAGGTCTTTGAAATTTGTAGGCGCGTTCATTTGATCTCTCCCTATTTAGCTGTTCATCCAGGGCAAATTGTCGAGATCGACATTGCCACCGGTAATGATGACGCCCACACGTTTCCCCGCGAAGGTGTCTTTGTTTTTCAGGATGGTCGCCAGCGGTACGGCGCTGCTGGGTTCCATAACGATTTTCATTCGCTTCCAGATAAGTTTCATCGCATCGACAATTTCCTGCTCGCTTGCGGTCAGAATGTCCGTGACGTGGTTTGAAACGAAGTGCCAGGTCAGTTCCTTGAGTGGCACCTTCAAGCCATCCGCTACCGTTTCCGGAGCATCATCAGCGATGATGTGGCCAGCTTTGAAACTGCGATAGGCGTCATCTGCTTGCTCGGGTTCCGCCGCATAAATTTTCACCTCTGGTGCAATGTTCGACAGCGTTAAACAGGTGCCGGATATCATACCCCCACCACCTATTGGCGCGATCACAGCGTCAAGCCCGTTCACTTGTTCCGTCAACTCCCGGGAACAAGTACCCTGCCCGGCAATAACGCGCGGATCGTTATAAGGGTGTACAAATTCTGCCCCGGTTTCCTTGACCACTTCTGCAAAAGTCGCCTCGCGGCTGGACGTTGATGGTTCACACTCTACAATCCGTCCGCCATAGCCGATAACCGCATCTTTTTTCGCCTGCGGTGCGGTACGCGGCATGACAACAGTACAGGGTATTCCCCGCCGACCAGCAGCATAAGACAGGCTGAGCGCGTGGTTGCCCGATGAATGCGTGGCTACACCTTTTTCAAGCATGTCATCTGACAGACCAAACACCGCGTTCGATGCACCGCGTACTTTGAATGCACCAGCTTTCTGAAAGTTTTCACACTTAAAGAACAATTCCGCTCCTGTGAGATCATTCAAAAAAGATGATGTCAGCACAGGTGTGCGGTGAATGTAGGGTTTGATCCGCTCGTGTGCGGTCAGCATGTCGTCAATCGTGGGAATATACATCTGAGCCAGATCCTTCATCACGCTGCTGCCTTCGCGGCATTGCCTTTGCTGCTGCGGTAAACCTCTTGTGCCGCTGCAACGCCTGAGCCAAGCTCGATACCCAAGCCCAGATCGGCCATGCACATTTCGGCTGTTGCCAAACCTGAGAGCATCATAACATCAGTCAGGCTGCCCAAGTGGCCGATACGGAAAACCTTGCCCGCGACCTCACCCAGACCAATGCCGAAGGCGACGCCGTATTCGTCAGCAGCATGAGTAACGATGCGCGTTGCGTCAAAGCCTTCGGGCGTGCGGATTGCACTGACCGTATCAGAATAGAGATCTGGGCTTGCGGCACATAAATCCAGCCCCCACGCGCTAACCGCAGCACGCACGCCGTTCGCGATCCGGTTGTGGCGCGCGAAAACTGCTTCTAGCCCTTCGCCTAACAACATTTCGGTTGAAAGTTTCAGGCCGTTCAGCAGACCTACAGAGGGCGTGTAGGGATACCCATTGTTGGCATAGCTTTTACGCATATCGCGAACGTCAAAGAATGTTCTTGGTAAGGTTGCCGTTTCCAGTGCAGTCATCGCACGTGGGCTAAAACCAACAATTGCGAGTCCCGCAGGCAGCATGAAACCCTTTTGGCTGCCCGTGATTGCGACATCTACGCCCCATTCTTCCATCCGGAAGTCCATTGATGCGATCGAACTGACACCATCAACAAACAGCATTGCCGGGTGGCCTGCTGAATCAAGGGCGCGGCGTACCGCAGCTATGTCAGAGCGGACGCCAGTCGCGGTTTCATTGTGTGTTGCCAGAACCACTTTTATTTCGTGGCCTTTATCCGCCGTTAAAATCTCTTCGTAGCGATCTGCTGGCAGACCCTCGCCCCAAGGCGTTTCGACAATCTCGACATCCAGATTGTGACGCTGACACATATCAATCCAACGCTGGCTGAACATGCCATTGCGTGCGGCAAGAACTTTGTCACCCGCCGAAAGGGTATTGCTGATCGCTGTTTCCCAACCTCCGGTCCCTGACGACGGGAAAATGAAAACTTCAGCAGTTTCGCTTTTCAGGATTTTTTTCACACCCACAAGTGCCGGATGCAGAATTTCTCCAAACAACGACGACCGGTGGTCAAGCGTCGGCATATCAACTGCTTTGCGCAGAAATTCTGGCATATTGGTTGGACCAGGAATGAAAACAGGGTTCTGAAAGCTCATGTCGCGCCCTCCTATCTATTAGGCTGTCACAACCATAAGCGCGGCCTGTTGATGTAACAATTTTTTTGAAATAGTTTTTCAAAACTGACTTTATCTTGTTTTATTCTTATAATTCATATATTTATCTTTTTTCGTTGTGAGAAATAATTTTTCAATTATTTTGGTAGAAATTAAATTTCTCGGAGAAACCATCAAAATGGCGGAAAAACGCGCGCGTGGGCGACCACGTGGTTTCAACGAACCAAAGACCCAATCCACCATTCAGTCGCTTGATCGCGCGCTGGATATTCTGGAGCTGCTTGCACGCTCCTCCGGGTTGACACTTACCGAAATTGCGAACGATCTGGATCAGTCGCCCGCTACGGCCTACCGCGTGCTGATGACACTGGAAAAACGCGGCGTTGTCGAAGCCGACGCTAATACGCAGACGTGGCACATCGGGCCGACAGCATTTCGGCTTGGCTCTGCCTTTCTGCGCCGTACTGGTCTTGTTGAGCGGAGCCGCCCGGTTATGCGCAGTTTGATGGAAGCGACAGGAGAAACTGCAAATCTGGGGATTGCGCGGGAAAACAGCATTTTATTTGTCAGTCAGGTTGAGACGAACGAAACCATCCGCGCGTTTTTCCCACCGGGCACCTGTTCGCCCTTTCATGCTTCAGGCATCGGCAAGGCCTTGTTGAGCCAGTACAGCGACCAGCAAATGCAAAAGATACTACGCAACAGTACGCTTGAGCGTTTCACGCCCCAAACCATCACAACCCAGGAAGGTTTGTTGGATGAACTCGCGCGTATTCGTACGCAGGGATTTTCCTTTGACGACGAAGAACGCACAAGTGGTATGCGGTGCATCGCGGCCCCAATCATAGACGCATCAGGCGAAGCGATTGCCGGAATTTCCGTTTCCGGCCCCACCAGCCGCATGACAAAAGACCAGATCGCGCATATCGGGGAACTGGTGCGCAATGCTGCAGCAGAACTCTCTGCCGGGCTTGGTGCTTTCTCTGGCTAATGCTTTACTCGCGCGGTTTTGAGCGCCATGTTCCGACCCACGCCATCATCCTGCCCCAGAATCCGCGTGCGCGATCCCGTACTGCGTCTGCCCGTTCATCAACGGAATCCCAGGCCTCTGCCGCTTCATCAAGAACCGGATCAATACGCCTTTCCTTGAACCGCCGCCAGACGCGCCACAGCCAGAATATGAACAACACCAGTAGCGTCAGAATTATTATGTTGAGCCACGGAATAATCTGCACATCCGGTCCCGCAACGCCACGAACAGAGACTGCATTTGGGTAGATTGTCATAAATTCGTTTCGCCAGCCGTAATGTCTGATCACAACCCACCGGGGCGCAGCGGACGTTGAAGCCAAATCTCTTGCTTCTGTCTGCAAATTACTACTGTCGAGCTTAAAGTAGGGCGGCCATCCCCAACCGGTATCTTCATTCCGGTAGACCATGACCCGGCCATTTTCATAAACCGCATTGATAAAGCGCACATCACGGTTCGCTGCCGTATCCGTACCAGTGTCAGGTGAGGCCCAGAAAATCGAGTTTTCCCCAAAATCCACGCGCCGGACCTCGGTATCAACAATCCGCACGACGTCATGTTGTGGCAGGGTGTAGTGAAAGAAGCCGAACGTCAGTAACGCCAAGAGGATGACTATACCCCATTTAAAATAACGCATCATATCCTCACATAAAATTCGTAACGTAGATAAGGGCCGCGACAACGATAACAGGCACGACGTAAACCCCAAGGATCAGCTTGCGCCGAAGCGAACGGTCATAACGCGCCAACCCTTCTTTAATAAAAGCATCCCGGTCGCCGGTTTTAACCTCTTCATCAAATGCCGTCTCCAGCTTTCCGCGCCGGATAGACCGCGAGTACCACGATAGGATCACATAAAGCACCGTCAGAACGATAAAGCCGAAAAACGCCAGACGGGCGATTTGAAAAAACATCAGCGTCTCTCTTTCATCACTGCGCCCCACGGGCCGACCAGATCGACAACATCGACCGTTGACTGTTCCTCTTCCATCGTGGCGTCGGTGCCGAACAATGCCTCGCGCGCACCCGCCTTATCTACCTGATACTCCGTTTCCAGAAAATTCGCGACATAGGTTTTCTTGGCGTCGGACCAGTCAGCATAAGCCGAATAAAACTTTTCCTTGTGGCAGATAAACAATTGCCGGACATCCAAAGGCGACAAATCCGCAAGCAACCGGTTCACAAGATCACGGTCCGCATGCGGCTTTGCCCTGAGCGTATAGAAATACGCCGGATGTGCAGAATTAGTGCGCGGCCATTTCCCTCCGCCCTCTGCCCAGCGCTGAAGGGCTGCCAATCCATGAAACTCCTCTGGCAGGTCTTTACTGTAGGCGCGCGCAAGGGCGCGCAAATCACGGCGGCTGGCGCGGTTCAGGTCTTCGCCCTTTTCGGACGCGACAGCGACAATGATAAAATCCATCTTTTGCTGCAAAATCGCGGCTGCGTTGATTCCCGGCGCTTTTACAATTGGTTCAACCAATTCATTGATTTCAAGAAATCTGGCAATCTGGTTCCGGTCTTCAAAGCTGAAAACATAGTCGATCGGCAACTTTCCAAGTGCCGCTTTTTCCCCCGCAGCAATTGCTGCCGGATGCTCAACAGCGCGAAAAACATAAAGCCCGCCAAAATGTTTTGTCCAGAAATTGTCCTGCCGAAATGTTACTGACTTCAGGCGGATCGGCTGGCGTGTTACGTCACCCGTTTTCTTGGCAAGCCCGATCATCTCGGCGATCAGCACGTCGTCCCACCATGCCTCGTCTTCGCGCCTGAATCGCTCAATCAGTTTGGTCAGCTTTTTCGCACCAGCAACATGTGCCTCGGTCGTATCCGCCTCAATCGTAATCTGGCGAATATCAAACAGTTTTGCAGGTTCAGAGACGTCATAGACAGAGTTCAGCAATTCCCCTGCAACCGCGTCACGTGCCGTCAGTGCAAATAGCTGTGGCTCATTATCTTCAATGAACTGTCGCAATATCCCACGCGAGGTCGAGAATTGCGCATTGAGCAGAGGTGCCGTTTTCTGCTCGGTCGTCAGTAAAATGAACTGCCGGTTGCAACCACCCTGGTTGAGGTAAAGATGATCGCCCAGCTCATCCCCGACTTCTGGCGAATAGCCGGAGATATCGATGTGAAAGTCGATCAGCTTTGTGCGCTTTCCCGTCAGGCTTTCAAGCGCACGGTTGTATCGCTCCACCAAAGCAGGCGACGTCACCTCAATAAGGTTGCCGAACATCAAGCCCTTTTCGATGAGGCGTTTCATTCGGTTGCTTTCCCCTCCAGATACCGCCGCTTAGCCTCTTCCATCCGGCCCATTTCCCTGACGGCGTTCTCAATGGCAATTTCATCCGATTTATCGGCATAACGGAATTCTGAATCCGCATAGCGATTGATCTCTTGTATCACCATCTCAACGGTGATCGGCTGGCGCATTTCGTTTATCATATCCAGCTTTTCGTCATAGGGTTTGAACAAAAACAGGTCCGGGTTTTCCATCCATTCATCCGGCAATTCAAAATCCATCGCGCGCACTTTTACGGCGTCTGTGATGTTCTTGATCGCGCGGCCAGTGAACCTTGGATCAGCCTCCTGAATACCCTTTAGGTACGTACCGAGCTTCGCAATCGTATCAAGCGTCCCAATCTCTTGATCCACTTTCTCAAAGACTTTCAAAAGCCCTTCTTCATGTGGCCGCCCATGCGCCTCAAAGCTTGCCGCAACCGCCTTTTTGATCTCTTGCGCTGCAAACAAATCATGCTTGCCAACAGGGATGTCGTGGTTCTTGCCCATCAGCAGGTGCAGAATGTCGATATAGTCGTCCCGGGTCTGCGGGCCATCAACCAAAAACCGTGCCCCGGCCCTTTGGCGCAGCGCGTCATCCACGTTCTCAGGATAGTTCGAGAACATCCCAAAGGTGCAATTGCCACGTACCACCGTGTTGGCCCCGGCAAAACTCTCCATCAGAACAGCCGTGATTTCCAGTTGTCCTGCGCTTGACTGGCGGTCGCCGCGCTTGCCTGCCAACTGATCGATGTCATCAATCGTGCCAAAGCCGATCACATTGGGATCAATGATGTTGTTGATAAATGCCTTGGCATTTTGACCCGACTTGCCCTGATAGCTGTCGATATTGTCCGTACTGAGGTTCTGATAGCGAAACGGATACCCTGCGTTCTGACAATACGCGTTGATCAGGCCGGCCATCATCTGGATCAGTGTGGTCTTCCCGGTACCCGGCGCGCCATCGCCCATGAAGGTAAAAATAAAGCCGCCCATTTCAGCAAAAGGGCTCAGCTTGCGCTCAAAGTCATAGGCCATGATCATTTTGCTAAGCTTCATAGCCTGATATTTGGCGATGTGGTTCCCCACGACCTCGTTTGGCTTTTTGAAGGTCATTGTCAGGGTCGTGCTCTTCCCCCGACGGGCAGGTGTAAAGCCGGAGATAGTGAAATCATCCGCCTCGACCCTGTAACTCACGCCACTGAATGGCGCCAGACGCCCGACGTTTTGTGCGCGCAACGCGACCTTCTCCATCAACTGTTCGCCGTAGGCCATTACCACTGCAATCAGCGTAGGTTCATCTTTCGCGAATGTTGCGATTTCCTGATCAAGCTCCCAGAGTGCGCCATGCAGCGCCAATTGACCGTTGTCAGTGAGCACTTCTTCCACTTCGCCAATCTCGGCGCTCGTTTCGCCAAGATGCGGCGACAGAAGAAACGCCAGACCATTTGCAAAAACATGGGTGGTGACAAGCGCCTCACCGCTCAACAACTCGCTAAACTCGGCAGACTTTGACTTCGCAAGGCTTCCATTCAGGTTCTCGCGCTTTAGCGCGGCAAGCCCGGTTTGCTCGGCATAGTTCTCACCAACTGCCAGCGCAATCGCAAGCGCACGGCGTAACCCCTGCAAAATACTTGCTTGCAAGGGAGACGTCAGTGGGTCTTTCCCGTCCGCGCTTTCGATCCGATCAATCAAGCGAACCCCTTCAGGCCGCGCTGTTGAGCGTGTTACCAGACCCGGCGTCGTATTGCGAAACCGTCTGCGCGACCCAATTCCTGGTGATCGTTCCGGCGACGCGGAAACCACTTTAGGTTTCGCAATGCGCGGTGTGTGATCGAAACCTTCCAGCATCAAGGCCGCTGCATCATAATGCTTGCGAATATCCTCTTCCCGCAGTTCCATTTGATCCGACGAAAGGCTCATTGTTTTTCCTCATTCTTTATCCATGAAATATCCCCGCCGGAGGCATAAAAACTTTCTTGCCTCCGGCGGGGATATTTATGGAAACTGGTAAAGTGCATGATCACCTGTAGCTCAACACCCGTCCATTTGGACTGACAACAAACTTGCGAACACTCTGAAACCCGGGCGGCGACATGTCATCAAGCACCTGGTAGGGGCGTTGCGGAAGGATAATCGCGCGTTCAGTACGGGTAGCGCCCGTATCAACGCCACGACCTAAAAAAGGATCAAGCGCAAATATCTCGCGTTCAACCGTCCCAAACCATCCGCTGCGCTCTTCGGTGACGCGTTCGCTTTCGAGTTCCTCCACAGTCCAGGCCAGTGCCCAGTCTTCCCCCACAGGCGCGTTCGCTTTTTCAAGAACTTCACGAATGGGGCCTGATTGGCTGGTGAAGGTCGAAGAATACATCGGGCCAATATGAATACGGCGCAGGCGTTTGGGGTGCAGGTCATCAAAGTCCTGATCAAAACCCTTCGCAATGGTCAGAAGTTTCAGCCCACCCATCCCCTGCGCCATCAGATGGCGCTGCGCTTCCGGCCACCGCCGCTGATCTTTTGGCAGTGCCGTCCGACCGGAATCTTCAACATCCATAAGGTAAATTGTCGGCAGGTTAACCTGGCTATCATAGACCGCCCAATGAACAAGAAAATGTCGCCGTTCGTCACCGACTGTTCCTTGCCAAAGCGCCTCCGGGTCGTTTTGAGCCCAGAACAGCTCTCCGGTTAGAAGTTCCTCGTAGTAAAGCCGCTGCGACATCGCAAATTGCAGCTTTGTCGGTATCGTCAGTTCGCTCAGAATTTGCCGGATCATATGATCTTTCAACTCTGACGCCTCAGGCATATTGCGCAAATGCCGTTCGGCTTGCTGCGCGTCATTTGCCATTGTCAGAAGTTCACCGTGCACCGGGAACCCGGATTCCACCCGGTCGATGGTAAGTTCTCCGCCAAGGGGGCCTTCGACGCGACCTGTTAACAAGTACTTGTTCGCCAGCGCCTGAAATGTCCACGAAATACCCTGCAGATAGCGCCCGATAATTGTCATATCCGCCTTGGAAAACCGGCGTTCTTCGTGCATTTCCGCGGCGACGCGGCCCAAATGACCTGTGATCGCCTCAAACTTCGCGAAGTAACGTCGCGCCAGCCGGGCATCTGATAGCCCCGCATGATCCCGTGTCAGGGCTTCTTTCATCTAGGCGCCATACAGGTTTTTGTCATGTTTCTCGATGATCTTTTCAAAGCGTCTGGCGAATCTTTCATCGGCCTTTGCTTTCTGCTCCAGCACTTTGCGCGCGAAAACCATATGGTCCTCGTGTGCTTCCATCATATCGGCCATCCGCTTGTTCGTTGCCGTGCCTATTGCCGCCATTGCGGTTTGCGCTTCCTGATCAGTCTCAACACCAATCTCGTTGATGCGGTGAGCCACATCCTGTTGCTGCGCGGTCTTCAAAGATTTGGTCAGCGCATCATATAAAACCACGCGCTGCTTGGTATCTGTTTGCAGCTTGTTGATGAGTACCATCTGTGTCGCCGCCTGGTTTTGCAAAGAGTCGACCCAGGTTTTGCCCTTTTCAATATAACGTTCCAGTGTCTGACTTTTTGCCAGATGCACCTGTTCCTGTTGAACCATCTCGTTGTAACGCGCGTTCAGCTCTGCCAGTTCGGTTTCCAGTTTGGTACGCGCTGCGGCATCCTGTTCGACGCTGATCTTGTTCTCAAGTTCGATAATCTTGGGATCAAGAGCCTGAATATCTGCTTTCATAGCCTCGAGTTCTGACACCGTCATTTCCCGTTCATCAAGCGTATCTGTAAGGTTTGCTTCAACCTTGTCCTTTTGTTCATTCAGAATTGCGAGCTGGCCTTCAAGTAGCTGAACGATAACGTCGGACTTACCAATCAGGTCCTGCAATTTGTCGTCGACACTGGCGCTGCGCATTCGTTCCTGACGCATCGATTCAGATTTCGCATCAGAGAAAATGCCAATGAAGCTTTCCATCCCGGTTTTGTTGCGCATCTCGTCAAAATCTTTGGAAAAACCAGCTGTCACATCATCCAATCCCATAATGAGCTCAGCAATATTGGCGTTCATCGCTTCGGTGTGGGCATGAACATCTTCGAGCGAGGCATTTTCGATATCGATTGTAATATCATCGCCTGATTTCAACTTGGCGCGGGCAACTTCGATCCTGCTGGTGAGGTCCGAGATTTTCTGCTGGGCTTCGGCGACTTGTTCCTGAGACTCGCGAATTTGGTTATCGAAATCGGCCATGTTGCTCCTCGTTGGTAAATGAATTCAGAGTGATATGAGTATCTCTAGCGGCTTTTTTAAGACGCGTTAACGGGTAAAGCGTCGTTATGCCTAGGAAACTGAATAAAAAAACACTACCTACCAACTGGTTTTGTTGGACAGGGCACCATCAGTTTGGAACAGTTACAAGGAACAAAAAGGAGTTTCGTTATGCTGCCCGGTGCAAGAAACCTGATCACCGATGTTGCTGGCCTGCGCGTTGGCAATGCGCGCGATGTGAAAATCAAGACCGGTTGTACGGTTTTGCTGGGCGACAAACCCTTTACCGCAGGCGTTCACATCATGGGGGGCGCCCCCGGCACACGAGAGGCGGCCCTTCTTGAACCCGACAAGCTGGTACAAGAGGTGGATGCGCTTGTCCTTTCAGGCGGGTCAGCCCTTGGTCTTGATGCGGCTTCGGGCGTTGTCGATAGCTTGCGCAAGCAAGGCAGGGGATTTGATGTGGGTGGCCAGAAGGTGCCGATTGTACCCGCAGCAATCCTGTTCGACCTACTGAATGGCGGCGACAAGAACTGGTCTGCGAACCCCTATTCATCACTCGGCCATGCAGCTCTTGAAGCGGCTGACACGGACTTTGAGCTCGGGACAGTGGGTGCGGGTACCGGGGCAACCACCCAGACTTTGAAAGGCGGGCTTGGCTCTGCTTCGCTGGTGTTGGAAAGTGGTGTAACCGTTGGCGCGCTCGTCGCGGTCAATGCTCTGGGCAGTGTTACTGTCGGCAACCGGCCGCAGTTTTGGGCAGGGCCCTTTGAGATGAATAATGAATTTGGCGGGCTTGGGGTGGTGCAAAACTTTGATCCCGGCATTGAACCCAGACCAGAGGCCAAACTTGGCGAAAGTACAACAATTGCAATCATCGCAACCGATGCTTTACTGACCCAAGCCCAGGCAACCAGGCTGGCAACCGCCTCTCATGATGGCATGGCGCGCGCCATTGTACCTTCGCACACACCTTTAGACGGCGATCTTGTTTTTGCTGCTGCAACTGGCGAAAAGCCGCTTTCCGACCCTGTATTTGACACTTTGCGTCTGGGTCATGCGGCGGCAGTTTGCCTTGCCCGGGCGATTGCACGAGCTGTTTACAGCGCAACTCCCGCACCCGGTGACACGCTGCCGTGCTGGTCCGCAATCAGCTCCCCCAGATAGGTTAAGCAAGTGCGAAAAGCGCATTTGTCAGTGAACTTTCAGGATCTGCCAATCCCTCGATAACATTGAAATGATGGAGACCGGGCGCAACTACGACCTCGGCGCGCGGCCATGCGTCGGCCAGCCATTGCGCCTGATCCAGAAAGGCCGGGCGTTCATCGCCGCCAACCCAGACAGTCACAGGAACATCACGAGGGTGTGTTTCCAGCACCGGGCTTTCAGCCGCAGCCTCAGCAGCATCCATCTGAAAATCTTCGTTCATTGTTGTTTTCAGCAGAGGCCGCAAATCGGACAGGGGTGAAATCGCAACCACCCGCTGCAAACGGCGTGACACGTCTTCGCTTAGCACAATATCCTGGCACAGCATTCGTGCAACCAGATGGCCACCGGCCGAATGGCCACTCAGAATGATCGGCCCAGCAACAAGTTCAGCGGCTTTATGAACAGCGCGCGCAATTTTCGCTGTGATTTCAGAGATACGAGCGTCGGGCGCCAATGTATAAGACGGCATTGCGACAGCCCAATCCCGTGCTGTTGCCCCAGCAGCCAGATGGGACCAAAAGGATTTGTCGAAATCGCGCCAATAGCCACCGTGCACAAACACAACCACTCCAACGGGTCGTCCGGCGGGCAAAAATAAATCCAACACTTCGCGCGCACCTGCACCGTAAGAAATATTCAGTCGGGCGCGGCCAATCGCATGTTCTACCTCGCGCCATTCCCTCGCTTCATCTGCCCAGCGGTCAGGATAGCTCTCCCCATCTTCAATATAGGCTCTGTTTGCATAGGCATCATCCCAATCTGTCATTAAAGCGTCCCCTATTTGTGGTATGGACAAGGCTTACCTGTCGTGCTTTGTCAGCGCAATATGATCAAATGGAGGCATTCATGCTCGATTCCGTAACAAATTTAGCAAATCTGCTTAACGATCCGGCCCTTCTCGCGACAAAGGGTTATGTTGCTGGAGAATGGGTAGATGGCGAAAACGGCGAAACCTTTGATGTGTCAAACCCTGCACGCGGTGACGTGATCGTTTCCGTTGCCGACAT
>Ga0316204_10004105_pt1 | contig 27100 bp, 25 predicted proteins | sample 6monrhotite_MG_2_FD_205661 | JGI IMG/M metagenome (GOLD analysis project Ga0316204, IMG submission 205661) | Microbial mat bacterial communities from mineral coupon in-situ incubated in ocean water Damariscotta River, Maine, United States -... | ecosystem: Environmental > Aquatic > Marine >...
CGTACCTCTGAGGAACGCGACGTCCCAGCGTCTCACACTAGAGGGTGTTGCGACGTCAGATGCCTCGCCGCAAGGCGACATCAGGAGGCAAGACCTTGCGAACACGTGGACGGTTTTCGACGGAGCCCAGCTGTTGTTCTTCTGCCATCCCACGCTGTAAAACCGGCCAGGTTTCGCAACGGATGCAAACCCAGGTGGGCATGCCAGACGACCCGAGAGTCACTGCACAGGGGTCCTCCAGACCGGGGGGCAGCGCGACGACGAGGAACGAGGAGACTTGCGCGGGAGGGGAAGCGCAGGTTCCCCTCCAGAGACAACGCGGGTTGGCAGCGGCGAATCCGTCAAAGTGGCTGAAATCCCGCACTAACGATCACGATCCATGCGGCAGCCGCCCTCCCAGTGAGCCTCACGATCCATGCGGCAGCCCCGGCCCGTGCCCCACCAGCCCGGCAGAGACGAGCGGCCCCGAAGACACGAGCGTTTCGCCCAAGGGGTGAGCCCCGGCGAGTCGGGCCCGGCTGAACCCGCCCCGGCTGAATCCCGGCCCGGCTGAGGTGGGCTCGGGTGGGGTTGGGCTGCCGCATGGATCGTGACGGTCAGCGTGAGCGCGGCTGCCGCATGGATCGTGGTCGTTACTGCGGGTCTTAGCCACTTTGACGGATTCGCCGCTACCAACCAGCGTTGTCTCCAGGGGGAACCTGCGCTTCCCCCTCGGTCAAGTCTCGTCGTTCCTCCTCGTCGACCTTCACCCCCTGTGCAGTGACTCTCGAGTCGTCTGGCATGCCCACTTGGGTTTGCATCCATTGCGAAACCTGGCCGGTTTTACTGGATTTATCCGGATGAATGGCAACTGGGCTCCGTCGAAAACCGTCCACGTGTTCGCAAGGTCTTGCCTCCTGATGTCGCCTTGCGGCGAGGCATCTGACGTCGCAACACCCTCTCGCCTGAGACGCTGGGACGTTGCGTTCCTCAAAGGTACCCAGTCGCTGTTGGCGCGCGCCGTGCGGCGCGTGCAAGCCGCTCCGGAGGAGGAAGATGAAGACTCAGGGGCGCGACGACATGACCCGAAACGATACGCATTTCGCAGTTGGCGCCCTGCAGCGTGATCTCGTCAATCAGCAGGCCTGTGAGCTGAGGGGTTGATGACGCGAGGCTCCACGGTGACCTCTCAGTGACACCATCAACTTGCTGCGCTCAGCCACGCCCCACTTGTACGATCACGCCAGTCTGCCCCATCGGCGACAGCAGACCGGGCTCAGTCCCCACTCCCCCAGGTGCCGCATCCGCGGATACATTGACCCCTGGAGGAACCCCATGCGCGCAATGACTCTCGCCGCGTCTCTGACGCTGTCCCTGCTCCTGGCCGCCCCCGGCTGCTCTGGCAAGGATGACAGTGACGACACTGCGGCCACGACTGACTCGGACGCCGACACGGACACTGACGCGGACACCGACTCCGATACGGACGCGGACACCGACGCGGACACCGACGCGGACGCCGACGCGGACGCGGACGCTGACGCGGACGCTGACGCGGACGCGGACGCTGATGCCGACGCAGACACGGATGCCGACACCGACACTGACACGGGCACCGGCGACACCGGCGACACCGGCCCGACCGGCGGCCCCCACGACGGCACCTACACCGGCACCTTCACCCTGGAGGTCACCCAGGGCGGCTTCGCCTACTGGGAGGACAGCTGCGAGCTGACCCTCACCGTCGACGTCGACGAGTCGGAGACCCCATCCCTGGTCGGCAGCGGCTCCTGCGAGACCGCCACGCTCGGCACCAACACCATCGAGCTACAAGCCGACGACGTCAGCACCGAGGTCATCAGCGGCGATCTCACCTACACCCAGGAGACCGCGGTCTACACCAGCGGCTGGGACGGCACCTTCGAGAAGGATCAGCTCATCGGCCAGTTCCAGGGCCAGTACCTCAAGGGCGAAGCCACCGCCTCCTGGGAAGGCTCCTTCACCCTGACCCGGTGACGCCAGCCAGGAGCGCTCCATACTGCTCGCCCTCGCCCTCGCCTGCACCACAGCGGCGACGGCCGGGAGCTGGCGGAGAGCGGCGCGGTCCAGCGGGAGCTGTCCGAGGCCGGGCTGATCGGCGTGTTCCCCATGGGCGGCGGCGCCCCCGGCGATGACTGGCGTGTCGGCGTCAACAAGGACGACATCGGTGATCTGTGGCTGTCCGGCTACTCCAAGGGCGGCGCCATGACCTACGACATGGCCTGCCTGGGCGAGGAGGTCTACGCCGGCTTCCTCCCCATGTCCGGCGCCTTCCAAGACTGGGTTCCCGAGCTCTGCGAGCACGACGCGCGCCTCATCCGCCACCTCCAGGGCGCCGAAGACGACAAGTGGCCCCTCAACACGGCGGACGATCCGACGTCCAGCCACGAGGGGATCATCGACTCGCTGCGGGGCCTCCAGTCCGCGGGGGATGGCTGCATGGAGTCGGCCCCCGTCGAAGAGGAGAGCTGCCTCTCCTGGCCGTCCTGTGGCGTCGACGTGCGGCTCTGCTTCTTCGAGGGCGGGCACACGAAGCCCGACGGATGGATCCTCGATCACCGGGCGTGGATCGACGGGCTGTAGGGGGCCGGCTGGAGCAGCGCCCCGGCCGCCAGCGCCGCCGCGGCGATCACGGAGGCCGTGCCGAGCGCCTGCAGCGCGACCGCCAGCCCCTCCACCACCGCGCCGCCCAGCAGCAGGTCCATGCCCCGGACCCCCACGCAGCCCGGCACCAGCAGCAGCACCGCCGGCACGAGCACCACCAGCGCCAGACCGACACCGCTGCGCTCGGAGGCGCCAGCGCCCAGGCCGATGAGCGCCGCCCCCGCGGCCGTCCCCGCCAGCCCCCCGACGGCCGACGCGACCAGGAAGCCCAGCGTGCCCAGGAGGACCACGGCCAGCGACTCCCGGCGGGAGCAGCCGCAGAGGACAGCGAAGGACAGCGGCGCCACAATGAGCGCCGCCACCCCGAGCCCCGCGGAGAGCGCCACCGGCTGAACCAGCGGCCCCGCCGCCGCCAGCACGCCGCTCGTGAGGTGCAGCCCCGCCGCCAGCCCCGCCGCCAGCTGCAGCAGGCAGGAGAAGACCCCCAGCAGCCGGGTGCCGCCGGCGACCCACTGACCCGCCGCGATCTCGGTCACTGACACGGTCAGGCTCAGGCCCGGCAGCAGGATGATCACGGTCGAGAGCGACACCGCCTGGGGCGAGGCGCCGAGGAGCGCGCAGAGCCCGCCGAAGAGCCCGGCCGTCAGCGCCACGAGCCCGTCGCCCAGCGGGGCCCACTGCGGGCGCGCGGCCAGCACGCCCAGCGCCTGACGGACCACGAAGCCGCCGACGCCGCTCGCGACGGCGTCGGTCAGCGTGCCGCCGATGAGCGCTCCGGCGGTCGCGGAGGCGAGCAGGAAGGCCCAGCCCTGGGTGCGCTCCGACCACAGTCCCGGGGCGCGGATCACCCGCCTCAGCTTGCGCCGGGCCCGCCGGGCCGAGAGCCCGCGCGCCGCGACCTCCGCGCGCCAGCGCGCCAGCGCGGACAGCCGCCCCAGCCGGGAGAGGTCCACATCCCCAGGGCTCAGCCGCAGCACCTGCGTGCGCGCGCCGATCTGGAGCCAGAGGGCGGTCGGCGACGCCGCCACCGCGCCGGGCGCCCCATAGACCGCCAGCAGCTCCGCCACCGCGGCCTCGAGGTGATGCGCGGGCGCTCCGCAGCGGTGCAGCTCGACGGCCAGCTCCGAGACCAGCGCGACCAGCGCATCTCGATGTTTCTTCTGCAAGATTGCCATATACTGATAATTATCACTAAGTAGCTTCCATTCAATCGAATCTATTTCGGAAATACTTCATGATTCACGACCTTGATCGAATAGACGTCGTTCTGATGGAGGCCCTCCAGAAGGATGGTCGAGCCTCCAACAAAGAGCTCGCCGGAAAGGTCGGGCTCGCGCCCTCAACCACACACGGCCGCCTGCGGCGCCTCCAGTCCTCGGGGGTGATCCGGGGGGTGCACGCGGACATCGACCCGGATGCGCTGGGCATCGGGCTGGAGGCCCTCGTCTTCATCCGCCTCCGCACCCACACCCGGGAGCAGGTGAGCGACGCCTGGATCCAGCTCAGCGCGCTGCCCGAGGTGGTGGCCGCCTGGTACGTGGGCGGGGACGACGACATCGTGCTGCATGTCGCCGTGCGGGACACCCCCCACCTGCGGGATCTCGCCCTGGACAAGCTGACCTCCCGGGCGGAGATCGATCGCATCCGCACCGAGCTGGTCTTTCAGCACCACCGCTCGCGGCCGCCCATCTACCGCGATCCCGCCTGATCCGGGCGCGCCATTCCACACACGGCGGTGTGCGATAATCCACACCCCAGGTGGCTGCGCGAACGCCAACCGACTGTTCGAGTGGCATGAGGCTTGCTCACTACCTGCCTTACTTCCCCGAGGCCCACTGATGAGCCTGTTCAAGATGGCGTGGCGCAACGTCTGGCGAAACCCGCGCCGATCCGTGGTCACCATCGCCGCCATGACCCTGGCCTTGTGGACGATGATCCTCTACTCCGGGCTCGTCGAGGGCTACCTCGGCAGCATGGAGGGGGACATCATCGACATGGAGGTCGGTGACATCCAGATCTTCGCCGAGGGCTACCAGGACAAGCCCTCGCTCTACACCGCGGTGGAGGATCTGGACGCGCTGCTCGGGCGCTTCGATGACGCGGGCTACCCCGCCAGCGCCCGCCTGATGGCCGGCGGGCTGGCCGCCAGCGGCGAGTTCTCCTCCGGGGTGTTGTTCCGCGGGATCGACGTCGACCGCGACGCCACGGTGAGCCTCATCCATGAGCAGCTCACCCTCGGGGCGTGGCTCGAGCCCACCGACCTCGACGGCGTGGTGCTCGGCAAGCGGCTGGCCAAGACCCTCGCGGTGCAGCCCGGGGACGAGCTGATCGCGCTGACGCAGGCCTCCGACGGCTCCATCGCCAACGCCCTCTTCACCGTTCGCGGCGTCCTGGGCAGCGTGGGTGAAGGCACCGACCGGGCCGCGGTGATCATGACCGAGGCCGCCTTCCGGGATCTGATGGTCTTCCCCGAGGGCGCCCACCAGCTCATCGTGCGCCGCGGCGAGCGCCTCCTCCCCGACGCCGCCGCCGAGGTCCGCGCGATCGCCGGCGACGGCCTGGACGTGAAGACCTGGCGGGAGCTGATGCCCACCATCGCCCAGATGCTGGACTCCACCCGCGGCCTCATCTACATGGTCTTCTTCATCGTCTACATCGCCATCGGCATCCTGCTGCTCAACGCCATGCTGATGGCCGTCTTCGAGCGCATCCGTGAGTTCGGCGTGATGAAGGCGCTCGGGGTCGGTCCCTCGGTGGTCTTCCGGCTCATCCTCGCCGAGGCCGCCGTGCAGACCCTGCTGGCGCTGGTCGCGGCGCTGCTCCTGAGCATCCCGGCCGCCTGGTACATGACCGTGAGCGGCATCCCCGTGGGGAGCCTGTCGGACATGAGCATCATGGGCCTGACCTTTGAGCCCGTGCTCATGGGCGACTTCACCGTCCAGACCTACACCGGGCCCATCGTGGTGATGCTCGTCATCGTCTCGATCGCGGTCATCTTCCCGGCGATTCGGGCCGCGCGCCTGAAGCCCGTCGACGCCATGAGGCACCGATAAGCAATGGCAGGACCGAACCTCCCCCTGCTCGCGTGGCGCAACCTCTGGCGCAACCGCCGACGCACGCTGCTCACCCTCCTCTCGCTGACCTTCGGCCTCTTCCTGGCGGTGCTCTTCACCGCCATGCAGGACCGCAGCTTCGCGGACATGGTCGACGTCGCCGCGCGCATGGGCGGCGGGCACGTCACCATCCAGCACCCGGAGTACCTGGACTACCCGAGCCTGAGCCGCACGGTGAGCGGCAGCGACGCCCTGATCCAGGAGGCCGAGGCCACCCCGCACGCCTACAAGGCGGTGGCGCGCATCTCCGGACAGGCGATGGTCGCCACAGCGGGCCAGAACTACGGCGCGCTGGTGATGGGCTACGACCCGGCCGCGGAGGATGACCAGACCCTGAGCTTCCTGGAGGGCGTGCCCGAGGGTCAGCTCCTGCAGCCCGGGGACGAGCTGGGCACGGTGCTGGGCACCCGGCTGGCGAGGAACCTGGGCGTGGAGCTGGGCGACAAGGTCGTCTACACCATGATGGATCGCCACGGCGAGATCGTGGGCGGGCTGGCCCGGGTGCGCGGCCTCCTCGCGACGGGCTCCCCCGGGGTCGACGCCGCGCTGATGCTGCTGCCCATCGACTCCCTGCGGAAGACCCTCGGCTACGACGCCGACGAGAGCACGCAGATCGCGGTCTTCCTCTCCGACTCCCGCAAGTCCGATCCCACCGTCGAGGCGCTCATCCCCAAGGTGGACGACAGCCTCGCCTCGGTGCACCCCTGGTACGAGGTGAACGCCGAGCTGGCTGGCTTCATCGGCATGAAGGTCGGCGGGGCCCGCTTCTTCGAGCTGGTGATCCTGGTGCTGATCGCGGCCAGCGTGTTCAACACCCTGTTCGTCAGCGTGATGGAGCGGCTGCGCGAGTTCGGCATCATGATGGCCATCGGCTACAGCCCGGGACAGATCTTCCGGCTGGTGATGTGGGAGAGCCTGCTGCTGGGCGTGCTGGGCGTGCTCGCGGGCATGGCCTTCACCTGGCCTCTCTACAGCTACCTCGCCGAGAACGGCATCGACCTGAGCGCGCAGATGGGCGATCAGGCGATGGACGTGGCGGGCGTTGGCTTCTCGCCCATTCTGCATGTGGGCATCTTCCCCGAAAACTTCGCCGTCATCGTGGTGGTGTTGCTGCTGTCGACGCTGGCGGCGGGGCTGTACCCGGCGTGGTGGGCGGGGCGGGTGGAGCCCGTCGAGTCCATCAAGCTGGTCTGAGCGAGGGTTGATCATGTCGGAGACAGTCGTTTCATTGAGCGGGGTCACCCGGGTCTACCGGCAGGGCGAGGTGGATGTCCACGCCCTCCGCGGGGTCGATCTGACGCTGGACAAGGGCGAGTTCGCGGCGCTGTATGGCCCCTCGGGCTCTGGCAAGACCACGGTGCTCAACATGATCGGGGCGCTGGACCGGCCCACCTCGGGCACCGTGGTGGTCGCGGGCGAGAACCTGAGCCAGATGAGCCCCCGGGAGCGCAGCCACGTCCGGCGCGACAAGCTGGGCTTCGTCTTCCAGGCCTACAACCTCATCCCCGTGCAGACCGCCTACGAGAACGCCGAGAGCGTGCTGTCCCTCCAGGGCGTCCCGACCAGGGAGCGCAGAGAGCGGGTGATGGCGCTGCTGGCGGAGCTGGGCCTGGAGGGGATGGAGGACCGCCGACCGGATCAGCTCTCCGGCGGCCAGCAGCAGCGGGTCGCCATCGCCCGCGCTATCGCCGCCAACCCCTCGCTGGTCCTGGCGGACGAGCCCACCGCCAACGTGGACTCGGAGACCGCCGAGGCGCTGATCGCCGTCATGGAGAAGCTCAACAAGGAGCGGGGAATCACCTTCCTCTTCTCCACCCACGACCCCCGCGTGCTCAAGCACGCGAGGCGGCTGATCCGCATGGTGGACGGCAGAGTGGACCAGGACGAGCGCAAGGGGGACTGACAGGGGGTCAGCCCGGTTCAGCCCGGCTCAGCCCCGGTTCAGCCCTGCCCAGGCCAGGCGATCGGGTGCTCGGGTGTGTAGCCCAGCATCGCCCCCGCCCGCGCGCCGTCCAGCACGCCGTTGAAGTGGAAGCGCCAGCGGTTCAGGTCGTAGCGGAACTCCGTGCGCCGGGTGATGCGACGCGCCCGGTACAGCGGCCCCATCAGCGGACCCGGCACGCCGACCGTGTCCCGCCCCCAGGCCCGGATGGCCCGGCAGAGGGTGAGGGTGTCGGCCCCGGGCACATTGAAGACGCCGCTCTCATCACTGAGCACCGCCAGCTCGAAGGCCCGCGCGGCGTCCTCCAGGCTGAGCACGTTCATGATGGGATCGAAGCCCAGAGGGCGCAGGCAGATGCGGGAGCCCAGGTAATCGTAGAGCTGGGAGCCCATCTCGGGCGCCAGGATCTCCGCGCAGCGCAGCACCGCCACGCTCAGGGACGACATGCCCATCTGGGTGCAGGCGACCAGATCCGCCTCCACCCGATGCCGGATCCAGGCCGGCGCCCCGGGGGAGAGGTTCAGGGCGTGGTCTTCGCGCAACAGGTCCGGCCGATCCGAGCGGGTCGCGTAGACCTCGGCGGTGGAGCGGTGCACGAAGCGCTCGATGGTGTCGTGGGCGTCCGCCAGCCGCAGCATCAGCCGGGTGGCCTCGACGTGGAGCTTGCGGGCGCGGGCCTGCCCCGGCCGCCGGTGGTGGGCCAGGTTGACCACGCAGCACACCCCCATGTCCTGCCCCGGCCCGAACAGGAGCCGCCGGATCTGTCGGGCGTGGGTCAGATCCACCTGGACATACCGCACCGCCGCCGGGAAGCCGCCCTCGGCCTCCGCCCCGGCCGCCAGCACGTCTTCGCCGCGCTCCAGGAGCCGCTCGATGAGCCTCCGTCCCAGCGGCTGGGTGGCCCCGGTGACCAGAATGGCGCTCATCGGAAGATCCCCTTCCGGTGCTCCAGGCCCCGGGCAATGAGCTTGGCGACCTCGGCCTTGACCAGGGCCGCGGCTTCGAGGACGGCGACCGCGTCGTGGGCCGCCTCACGGGGGTAGAGGTCTGGGATGGGCACAGGCTCTCCGTACCAGATGTGGTACTTCACCGGCATCGGCAGCAAGGTCGCCGGGATGGGCATGTAGGGGATGCCGAACACGCTGATACCCTCGATGCGCGCCACCTGGGGCCACTGCTCCTCGGCCCCGATGACGCACATGGGCACGATGGGCGCGCCGTGCCGAATCGCCAGCTCCGCGTGCCCCTCCCGCCAGGTCTGGAGCTTGTAGCGCTCGGAGAAGGGCTTGCCGATGCCGGGCACCCCCTCGGGGAAGACCGCGATCAGCTCGTCAGACTCCAGCAGCGCGTGGAAGTTGCCCCTGGAGCCGGTGACGCCGCCGGCTCGGGAGAAGACGAGGTTCACGAAGGGCAGCCCCGGCACGAAGTAGTCCATGGCGATGCGCGCCGCGCGGTGGCCCGTGCTGTGCCGCATCACGTCGTGGGAGACCATCATGGCGTCCAGCGGGAGCATGCCGCTGTGGTTGCAGGCCAGGATGGCCCGCCCCTTCGCGGGGATGCGCTCCGCGTGGTGGCTCTCCACCCGGAAGTAGTGCTCGTAGAGCAGGTAGGTGACGGCCAGCCCCCGGGCCGCGCCGCCGGAGCTCAGGCCGAAGGTGTCGATGCCGTGTCCCTGATCGTTGACCCGGACGCTGTCGGCGGCGCGGCGCAGCTCCTCGGGGAGCATGCGGCGGGCGAGCCCGCCCTCCTTGAACACCTCCGGCAGGAGGGGCCGGTGCTGCTCGCGATTCAGACGACGTCTCAGCGCATTCAGGGCTTTCATGCTGTTCGATTTAGCAAGTCCCATGCCACGATCCAGCGCCCCCGCAGCCTGCGCCAGCCCGCCCGATACTCGTCCGGATGCCACAGGCAGGCGTACCAGGCGAGCGTCGCCCAGGACAGGGGCCCCAGCACCGTGAGCACATAGAGGATCATGTGCATTCCGATGCCCCAGAGCGCCCAGAGCGTTCGGAGATCAAAGCGGTTGGCCCAGTGCGTCGGCGGCCGCTTGTCCCGACACCAGAACACATAGAGGAACACCCAGGCGCACCACTCCCAGAGCCAGGTGCCGGCCGTCGAGAGCTGGGTGAACCAGTAGGGCAGCCAGTCGGCGTCGAAGCGCATCCACATGTCGGCCCGCACGATGTACCAGAGGGCCGAGAAGCCTCCGAAGGGGGTCCACTCCGGGCTGATCTTCTGGATGCCTGTCGCCTGGTACATCACGAAGAGCTGGAAGATCGCGAGGTAGCGCGGCCAGGCGGAGACGAGCCGTTCGGAGGTCCAGGCGCCGGTCTTCAGCCGGCAGTCCAGCGACATCGTGGCCGTGCTGTCCGCCAGCACCAGCAGCCAGAGCGCGTTCTTGATGAGCCGGTCGTGGGCGCCGCTGGCCAGCGGGTGGATCGTCATGAAGAAGACGCAGACCTGGAGCGTGATGAAGACGCTCAGGCGGCCGCCCAGGCCCAGGATCATGGCGGATGACGAGGCGACGCCGGCCCAGAGCGCCCACCGCAGCGTGCTCGGGTCGGGCCCCTTCCCCAGGTAGCCCGCGTTGGACCACAGCAGCTCGGCGACGTCGTGGCGCATGGGCACCACCACCGCCCACAGGGCGCAGATGCCCACCAGGATCCGGAACACCGCCAGCGCCTCGCCGGTCTCCTTCCTGGCCAGGAGCGCCTTCCACCGCGACCACAGCGTCCCGCCGCTCACCGGGAGATCTCCCAGGTGCAGCGGGCCTCGGGCTCGGGCTCGCCGGGGCCGGGGATGGCCGCGCGCTCCATGCAGACACGCACCGCGGCGTCCGGCCCGAAGTCCGCGTGGGCCTCGTCGATGATCCACTCAGCGAGCTGCTTGTAGTCCTTGCGGTCGAGCCTCCAGGCGTAGCGGACCAGCACCCCGCGGACCCGCGCGCTCTCCAGCACCTCGGCCCGCCAGCGCGCCCCGGTGTCCGCCGTCCGGTAGGCGACCGCGTCGTTGATGTCGACGCGCAGGCGCCCGCTGCGGCGGTTGATGATGGCCATCATGCGCCAGCTCTGGCTGGTCCCCGCCCACTTGTAGTAGGGGCGCAGCGGCTTCAGGGCGTCCTTCCGCAGCCGAATCCAGGACTCGACGGTCCCGAAGGCCAGCGCGTCGACCCGATCCTCGGACAGCCCGGTCACCTCCGAGGCCGCGGTGATCATGTCGCGCACGGAGGGGGTCTCCCGGGTGCTCTTGCTGGCGCCGCCCACCGGCGCTGGCAGCGCCATCAGACAGACGGCCGCGAGGTGGGCCAGCACCAGGACGGCCCGCAGCTCGATGAGCCACCCGCGAGGTCGGTTAGTGTTCGACATGCCGATCGATAACAACTTGCCTCTGACGCCGGGGATCGACCCATCGGCCGGCGCGCTCCAGACGGTCTACAGCCTCCAGCGGCACACCGAGTGGGTGTCACAGCCCACGAGCGCCGAGATCCAGCAGCGGCTCGCGGGGGCTCGCTTCTCGCTGATCGCTGGGGTGCTCAATCCGCGCGGCACCGCCGGCCAGGCCTACATCGCCCAGCGCGACAAGCAGATCGTGGTGGCCTTCCGGGGGACCGGCGGCGCGACGACCGCCGAGACCGTCCAGAGCGCCCTCGACGACGCCCAGGCCATCCAGTGGCGCCCGAGAGACATCCTGAGCCGTGATCAGGCTCCCGACGCCCAGGTCCACTTCGGCTTCTGCCGACTGTACGAGCGCTTCCGCGCGGACCTCCACACGGCGATCGAGACGCACGAGCACGATGCGATCTACGTGACGGGCTTCAGCCTCGGCTCAGCCCTCGCGAGCCTCTGCGCCCTGGACATCAAGCTGCGCTACGGCCTCGCCCCCACGGTGGTGCTGCTCGGCACCCCCCGCGTGGGCAACCCCGCCTTCGTGGAGTTCTATGACGCGGAGGTCCCCGACACCCTGCGCGTCGTCCTCCGGGAGGATCCGGCGTCCCGGGTGCCGCTCTCCATCCGCGGCGCGCTGCGCTACCAGCACCTCGGCGGCCTGCTGACGCTGGCGAGCGACGGCGGCCTGCCGGTGCCGCAAGACGAGATCAGCGGCCTCGAAGCCGCGAACACCGATCTGCTGGCGCACGACCGCGACATCTACCGGGACGCGCTCGTGGACCTGTTCGCGGCCCACGAAGCAGACTCGACCGTGGTGAGCCCGTCGCTGTTCGCCGAGAGCGCCCGGACGGAGCGCGAATCCGTGGAACCGCTGGACTTGCTGTAGTACCTCGTCAAGGTGAAGGTGGCTGGCTGAAACGGCGAAGCGGCGAAGTGGACCTCAGCCAACCAATCACCTTCACCTTGACGAGGTACCAGTGACCCCTGACGCGCTCCCCTCCCCCGTCCTCGTCACCGGCTCCTCGGGCCATCTGGGCGCGGCGCTCATGCGCCGACTCCGCGCCGAGGGCGTGAGCGCGGTGGGCCTGGATCCAATCCCCGGCCCCACCACCGACGTCGTGGGCTCCGCCGCGGATCGGGGGCTCGTGGACGAGGCGATGTCCGGGGTCCAGGCGGTGCTGCACGCGGGCGCGCTGCACAAGCCCCAGGTGGCCACCCACAGCCGCCGGGACTTCGTCGACGCCAACATCATCGGCACCCAGAATCTGCTGGAGGCGGGCTGCGAGGCGGGCATCGACCGCTTCGTCTTCACCTCGACCACCTCGCTGATGATCGATCGCCAGCTCCGCGCGGGGCTCGCCACGGACTCCGACCAGCCGAGGCGGGCGGCGGCCTGGATCACCGAGGCCCTCGCGCCGCTGAAGCCCCGGAACATCTACGGGGTGAGCAAGCTGGCCGCTGAGCACCTCTGCCGCCTGCAGCACGATCTGCTCGGCCTGCCGGTCGTGATCCTGCGGACCTCGCGCTTCTTCCCCGAGGAGGACGACCGCTCCCAGCACATCCAGCAGTCCGGGCCCAACACCAAGGTCAACGAGCTGCTGTTCCGGCGGGTGAGCCTGGAGGATGTGGTGGAGAGCCACCTGCAGGCGCTCCGGCGGGCCCCGGCGCTGGGCTTCGATACGTTCATCATCTCAGCGCCCTCCCCCTTCCAGCGAGGCGATCGCGAGGCGCTCCTGCGAGACGCGCCGGCGGTGGTCGCCGGGTACTTCCCCGGCTACCGGGCGATCTACGCGCGGCTGGGCTGGAGCATGTTCGATCGCATCGACCGCGTCTATGTCTCCGACCGCGCGGTCGGCCGGCTCGGGTGGCGACCGAAGATGGACTTCGCCGCCGCCCTGGCGGCGCTGGAGGCCGGCGTGCCCCCCACAAAAGTAGTCGATCACGACCCGGACTTCCGCCACGCCCCGCCGAGCCCGGACTAGGGCTCAGGCGCGCAACCAGCCCTCGACGTCCTCAGTCCAGCGCGGGAGGATCTCAGTGAGCAGCCCGCGAAAGGACTCGGACGCGTGGGCGTTCAGGTGGGCGCAGAGGCTCAGGACGCGCCAGATGAGCAGCGCCTCGTGGATCTCCGGGTCAGTGGGCCAGCGCCGCAGCTCGCAATAGCCCCGCCGAAGGGCGTCGGACAGCGCCGCGTAGTGCGGGAAGCGCTGGAGGTAGTAGGCCGTGATGGCGATGTCCTGGGCCGGGTGCCCCAGCGCGCAGTCATCAAAGTCCAGCACCCCCACCGCGAGCCCGGGGTCGAAGCGGTAGTTGCCCTGGTGCAGATCCGCGTGCAGCACGAACGCCTGCTGGGCCACCAGCCGCTTCAGCAGGGGCGCGAGCCGCTCAGCGGCCTCGGCGAAGGCCGCGCGGGTTCGGGGCTCGAGCGCGTCCAGCGGCGAGGGCGCCCCCATCCACACCTCATCCAGTACCGGCCGCGACCAGCCCCCGGGCGGCGTCCAGCCCTCCGCCTGATCGTGCATGCGCGCCATCACCCGCCCCACCGCCGCCAGCATGTTCGGCGTGAGCCCGCGGCCGCGCTGGGCGCCGGTGACCCAGCGGTTCAGCACGCAGACCCGCCCGCCGACCTCGACGCAGCCCACCGGCGACGCCAGCCGCAGCCCCGTGTCCCCGGCCAGCGCCGCCACCCAGACGAGCTCCGCCCGGACATGCGCCAGCGTGGGTCCGGGGCGGGTCACCCGCAGGGCGTAGCGCTCACCGCCGACGTCCACCCGGTAGGTGACGTTGTAGCCGTCGTGCAGCAGCCGCACCCGGGCCCCCGAAAACCCCAGCGCGGCCGCGGCGGTCGCCGCCAGCCGCCGCAGTCGTGTGCGCTCGTTCATCCCCTCCGAGTAACGCCCGCGCACCGCAGCCGGCGAGCGCGCCGGGTTACCTGGGCCGGCGTGAGCCGAGAACGCCAGGAAGAGGTGCTGCGCTGGGTCCGCTCCGCGACGGGCGCGGAGACCGCGACCTGGGCCGGGGAGATCCAGTCCCTCTGGCGGGGCTACGGCGCCATCGCCCGGGTCCGTCTGTCTGGCTGCGATCTGCCCGGGGTGGTGATCAAGGTGGTGGCCCCGCCGTCGGAGGACAGCCTCTCCCACCGGCGCAAGCTCCGCTCCTACGCGGTGGAGACCGCCTGGTACCAGGGCTGGGTCGAGCGCTGCGGCGAGCACCTGCCGACGCCGGCCTATGTGGCCCACCAGCGGGACGGCGACCGGCTGCTGCTCGCCCTGTCCGACCTGGACGACGCGGGCTTCCCCCAGCGCCGCCGACATCTCTCCGAGGCCGAGCTTCACCGCTGCCTCGGCTGGCTGGCCCGCTTCCACGCGACCTTCCTCGGCGAGCCCCCGACCGACCTCTGGGAGACCGGCAGCTACTGGCACCTCGCGACCCGCCCCGACGAGCTGGCGGCGACCACCGACCGGGCGCTCAGGGAGGCCGCGCCACACATCGACGCCCGGCTGGCCGCGGCGCGGCACCGCACGCTGGTCCACGGGGATCCCAAGGCCGCCAACTTCTGCTTCGGCGCCGGCGCGCGCGCCGGGCAGGTCGCCGCGGTTGACTTCCAGTACGTCGGCGGCGGCTGCGGGGTGCGGGACGTCGCCTGCTTCCTGAGCTACCGGGGCGCCCGCGAGGCCGTCATGCGGCGGCACCTGGACGCCTACTTCGCGGCGCTGCGGGCGGCGCTCACCGAGCGGGGCGTCGATCCCGCGCCGGTGGAGGCCGAGTGGCGGGCGCTCTACCCGCTCGCCTGGGCGGACTACCACCGCTTCCTGGCCGGCTGGGCCCCGACCCACTGGAAGCTCACCGTCGGCTACGGCCGCCGACTGGTCAGGGAAGCCCTGCGCTCACTCTGAGTCCTCCCTGCGCTCAGCGACCACCGTGCGCCTTGATGGCCGCGCCCATCGCGGCGTCGGCGGTCTCCTCCAGCCAGCCGAGGTCGACCTCCTGGTGGGCCTCGCAGAGGAACCAGGGCTCCCGGGAGTCGGGCTCCAGCATCACGCCCCGGCGGATCAGCTCGTGGCAGAAGGCTGTGTAGAGCGGCGCGTCGGTGCGCTTCCAGTCCCGATAGGTCAGGGGCACGGACTCGGAGAAGTGCACGCCGAACATGGCGTCGGGGCCGGCGAAGGTGTGCTGGACGCCGTGGCGGGTGAACACCCGGCTGAGCAGCTCGCGGATCTGCCCGCCCACCCGCGCGGCGGTCGCCAGGGCGTCAGTCTCCGCGAGGATGGTGAGCGTGGCCTTGGCGGCGGCCAGGGCGATCATGTTGGCGGTGTAGGTCCCGCCGTGGGTGACCCCGCCGGGCTCGAAGGAGATGACGTCCATCACCTCGGCCCGGCCGCCGAAGGCCGCCACCGGGTAGCCGTTGCCCATGGCCTTGGCGTAGGTCGTCAGGTCCGCGTGGATCCCGTACAGCTCCTGGGCGCCGCCCTTCGCCACCCGGAAGCCGGTCTTCACCTCGTCGATGATCAGCATGGCGCCGTGCCTGGTGCAGGTCTCCCGCAGGGTCTTCATGTACGCCGGCGTGCTGGAGATGCTGCCGCAGTTGCCCATGATGGGCTCCAGCACCACCGCCGCCACCGGCGCGCCGGCGAAGGCCGCCGCGAGGCCCTCGGGGTCGTTCAGCTCGATGAAGTCCAGGTGGGCCCGGCTGGTCTCGGGCAGCCCGCCGCCGAAGGGCACCACGCCGTCCTCATCCGAGCGCCACATCATCTCGTCGTAGAGGCCGTGGAAGCCCCCCTCCACCACCAGGATGCGGTCCCGGCCCGTGTAGCCCCGGGCGACCCGGACGGCCCCCATCACCGCCTCGGTGCCGGAGTTCGCGAAGCGCAGCTTCTCGATGTTGGGGCACATCGACTTCAGGAGCTTCACCACCTCCAGATCCAGAGGTGAGGAGAAGCCGCAGACCGTGCCCACGTCCTGGATGGCGGCGATCACCGCGTCATCGACCCGCTGATCCCGGTAGCCCAGGATGATGGGGCCGTAGCCCAGGCGGAAGTCCACGTACTGCTTGCCGTCGCAGTCGACGAAGCCGCCCCCCTTCAGGCGCTCGACGAAGACGGTGTCCTCGCCCCAGTAGCGGTAGTTCTCCAGCACGCCCATGGGCATGTGGGGGCGGGCGCGCTCCAGGAGCTCGTTGGTGCCGTCTCGCTTCATCACGGGGTTACTCCGGGGTCGATGGTTCGCGCTGGCGGCAGCGGGGTGGCGCCCAGGAGCGCGTCCGCGGCCTTCTCGGCGATCATCATGGTGGGGGCGTAGATGTTGGCGTTCGTCAGGGACGGCATCGCCGAGGCGTCGACCACGTGCAGTCCCTCCACGCCGTACACCGACAGGTCGTCGGGGTCCAGCACGGCGAGCGCGTCGCGGCCCGGCTTGCAGGTGCAGCTCGGGTGCAGGGCGGTCTCCGCGTCCCGGGCGACCCAGTCGAGGATCTGCGCGTCGGTCTCGACCGCGGCCCCCGGGGAGATCTCGCCGTCGCTGTAGTCGGCGAAGGCGGGCTGCCCGAGGATCTCCCGAACCCGCCGCACCACCTGCACCCACTCCCGGCGGTCCCGCTCGGTGGAGAGGTAGTTGAAGCGCAGCGCCGGGTGCTCCAGCGGATCGGTCGAGCGGATGCGAACGGAGCCCCGGGCGTCGGAGAGCATGGGCCCGGCGTGGACCTGGTAGCCGTGGTCCGTGTTGGGCGAGGAGCCGTCGTAGCGGATGGCCAGCGGCAGGAAGTGCAGCTGCACGTTGGGCGAGGTCGCCTCGGGGCCGCCGCGCAGGAAGCCGCCCGCCTCGAAGTGGTTGGTGGCCGCGGGGCCGGTGCGCCCGAAGAGCCACTGGGCCCCGATCCAGGGCTTGCGCCACCACTTGAGCGCCGGGGCCACGCTCACGGGCTGGGTGCAGGCGTGCTGGATGTAGACCTCGAGGTGATCCTGGAGGTTCTCCCCCACCCCCGGCAGGTCCGCGACGACCTCGATGCCCAGCGCCCGGAGCCGCCCGGCGTCGCCGATCCCCGAGAGCTGGAGGAGCTGCGGGGAGTTGATGGCCCCGCCGCAGCAGATCACCCGGCCGGCGTCGACGCGGACGATCTTGCCGCGGCGCAGGTACTCCACCCCCACGGCGCGCTTGCCCTCGAAGCGGATGCGGGTCGTCAGCGCGCCGGTCAGCGTGGTCAGGTTGGGCCGGCTCAGGACCGGGTGCAGGTAGGCCCGGGCGGCGGACAGGCGGCGGCCGCGCTGGATGTTGCGGTCGAAGGGGCCGAAGCCCTCCTGGTTGGCGCCGTTCAGGTCGTCGCTCAGGGCGTAGCCCGCCTGCTGGACAGCCGCGAAGAAGGCGGCGAACAGGGGGCTCTCGCAGGGGCCGGTCTCCAGGCGGAGCGGCCCCTCCCGACCCCGGTAGTCGCTGGGTTCGCGCTCCAGGGCGGCCTCGGCGCGCTTGAAGTAGGGCAGGCAGTGGGCGTAGTCCCAGCGGTCCATGCCCTCGGCTTCGGCCCAGCGATCGAAGTCCGCCCGGTTGCCCCGGAGGTAGATCATGCCGTTGATGCTGCTGGAGCCGCCCAGCACCTTGCCCCGGGCGTGCTCCACCCGGCGGCCGCCCATGAAGGGCTCGGGCTCGGACTTGTAGCGCCAGTCGTAGAGGGGGTTGCCCAGCGGGGTGGTGAGCCCGGCGGGCATGTGGATGAAGATGTCCCAGAGCGAGTCGGGGCGGCCGGCCTCCAGCACCAGGACGCGGTGCTCGGGGGCCGCGCTCAGGCGGCTGGCCAGCACGCAGCCGGCGGAGCCGCCGCCGATGATGATGGTGTCGTAGCGGGCATCAGACATCGCCCGGCAGGTAACCGGTCAGACGGACAGAAACCGGTATAGCCAGTGGCTACACTGGTCCCGCCACTACCCGATGGAGCCAGGATGCCGCTTGATCTGCGTGAGACCTACCTGCACCTCACCGACGAGACCGAAGCGACCCCGATCGAGGTCACCCCGGACTTCTGGCCCATGCTCGGTCAGCGCCCCCACCTGCACGCTCACCGCATGGTGATGCGCTTCGACTTCAACGGAGACTGGCCCACCTGGGAGATCCACCCGGAGGGGGACGAGGTGGTCGTTCAGCTCACCGGCGAGATGACGCTCATCCTGGACCTGCCCGATGGTGTCAGCCGACAGGTCCTCAGCGCCGGCGAGGCGGCCGTCATCCCCAAGGGCATCTGGCACACCGCGGACGTCGCGGCCCCGTGCTCCGCATTCTTCATCACGCACGGTCGCGGCACGGAGAACAAGCCCCGTCAGGGGACCAGGCAGACCTCGTAGGGGGCGACGTAGCCCGTGCCGAAGTCGGTGATGCCCTCGAAGCAGTCCGCGTTGACGCCGTTGCCCTCGAACTCGGCGACCACGTTGCCCTGGTAGCTGTACTCGAACCAGAGGTGGTCGTCGGTGTCCTGCTCCCAGGTGCCGGTGTAGTCGGTCACGCCGAGATCGATGGTGCCGTCGTCGTTGAAGATCACGTCGTGGGAGCTGATGGAGGAGGGGAAGAGGGTGCACTCGTAGAAGCCGATGAGGTCGGTGCCGGTGCAGTGCTGGTTGACCACGTCGATCGGCCCGGCGATGACGACGTCCACGTAGGTCAGGCTGGCGGCGCCGATGTCCGAGTCGTCGGCGGTGTTGGCCTCGGCGGTCGTCGTGGTGGCGGCGGCGTCGAAGTCCGCGGCGGCGGCGCTCCAGGGGAGGATGATGTCGAGCCAGACTGTCTTTGAGCGGTTCTTGCGCACCCGGCCGAGGTCGCAGGTGACCTCGGTGCCGGACAGTGAGCACTTGCTGTTCAGGTCGGTGACGTCGCCCATGACGTACACCGTGGGGCTGGTGTGGGTCTCGGGGAGCTGGATGGTGAGCTCGACGTCGCTGGCGTTTTTGTTGCCGTTGTTGGCGACGGTGATGGAGACGCGCTCTTCGTCGTAGACCAGGGTGCTCGCTGGGAGGGAGACGGTGGTCTCGAGGTCGGCCTCGCGGGCGGCGAGGGCGGGGGCGGTCATCAGGGTCAGGGAGGTCAGGAGCATCATTGGGTTCATCCCGGGTTGGGGGCCAGCAGGGTCTCTCACCACCAACCAAGGGCGACTCTCCGGGGGAGTTGCGCGGCGCTCCCCAAAACCCCTCCCTACCCAGCCCCTCGCACCCGAAATCTCACAGCGCCCCCAAGTCCTCACCTTTCGCCAGAACGTGCCGTCAGGCGCGCGCCAACTGCGGAGAGGCCCCTTTGAGGAACGCGACGTCCCAGCGCCGCACGGGAGAGGGTGTTGCGACGTCAGATGCCTCGCCGCAAGGCGACATCAGGAGGCAAGACCTTGCGAACACGTGGACGGTTTTCGACGGAGACAAGCTGTTGTGAATCTGCCATCCCACGCTGTAAAACCGGCCAGGTTTCGCAATGGATGCAAACCCAAGTGGGCATGCCAGACGACTCGAGAGTCACTGCACAGGGGTGTGAGTGCGACGACGACGAAGGAGGAGACTTGCACGAGAGGGGAAGCGCAGGTTCCCCTCTGGAGACAACGCTGGTTGGCAGCGGCGAATCCGTCAAAGTGGCTGAAGACCCGCGTTGAGTTTCACAAGCCATGCGGCAGCCGCGCTCACGTTGAGCCCCACGATCCATGCGGCAGCCGTGCTCACGCTGACCGTCACGATCCCTGCGGCAGCCCAAACCCACCCGAGCCCACCTCAACCGGGCCGGATTCAGCCAGGCCGGGTTCAGCCGGGCCCCACTCGCCGGGGCTCACCCCCTGGGCGAAACGCTCGTGCCTTCGGGGCCGCTCGTCTCTGCCGGGCTGTAGGGGCAAGGGCCGGGCTGCCGCATGGATCGTGAAGCTCACTGCAAGCGCGGCTGCCGCATGGATCGTGGTCGTTAGTGCGGGATTTTGGCCACTTTGACGGATTCGCGGCTGCCAACCAGCGTTGTCTCCAGAGGGGAACCTGCGCTTCCCCTCTCAGGCAAGTCTCCTCGTCGCAAGCTCCTCGTCGTCGCCTTTCACACCCCTGTGCAGTGACTCTCGGGTCGTCTGGCATGCCCACCTGGGTTTGCATCCATTGCGAAACCTGGCCGGTTTTACAGCGTGGGATGGCAGAACAACAACACCTGGGCTCCGTCGAAAACCGTCCACGTGTTCGCAAGGTCTTGCCTCCTGATGTCGCCTTGCGGCGAGGCATCTGACGTCGCAACACCCTCTCGCGTGAGCCGCTGGGACGTCGCGTTCCTGGTACGCATTCGATGTTGGCGCGCGCCCTTCGGCGCGTTCTGGTGGAAGATGCGGGCTTGGCGAGAGGGAGGAGGAGGAGGAGGAGGAGGAGGGTCAGGAAGGTGGGGACTTGACGAGACCACGTCAGGATCCACAGTGGTACGAGGTCTCAGTTGGCGCGCCTGGGGAGCTGCGTGACCATGTTCGGCGAATCGGGTTAATTAGGTTCAGTCCCGACTGAACTAAATAGACTTTACTAACTCACGCATCCGGAGCGCCCCGTGGAAGCCGAGCTGGCCCGCTACATCGAAGACGTCGCCCTCTTCTGGGAGCGCCAGGGCCTCCCCCGCATCGCCGGCCGCATCGTCGGCCTCCTCATGGTCTGCGATCCCCCCCACCGCTCCGCCGGCCAGCTCGCCGAAGAGCTGGGCGCCAGCAAGGCGAGCGTGAGCAACATGACCCGCCTCCTCCTCACCGGCGGCAGCATCGAGGCCGTCGCCGTCCCCGGCGACCGCGCGACCTACTACGCCCTCACCCCCGACAGCCTGGAGCGCAAGCTGGAGCGCCGGGTCGCCGCCATGGTCAGCTTCCACGCCCTGGCCCAGCGGGGCCTCGACCTCCTCGACGGCGCGCCCCCCGAGCGCTCAGCGCGGCTGCGGCGGGTGGCGTCCCTCTACGCCTTCATGGAGCGCGAGCTGCCCGCCCTCTTGGAGAGATGGCGTCAGGAGCAGGACCGTGACTGAGCCCCTCCCCTCCAGCCCCCCGCTGCTCGTCTGTTTCCCCAGCGCGGCCGGGGCCGCGCCTGAGGCCGCGCCTGAGGCCACACCTGAGGCTGAGCCCGCCACCTCCCAGGTCGGCGGCAAAGCCGCCTCGCTCATCCGGCTCACGGCCGCCGGCCTGCCGGTCCCTCCGGGCGCGGCCCTGACGGCCGCCTTCTTCGAGCCCTGGTACCAGGCGCTGCGAGCGACGGACGCATGGACCGCCCTGCTCGACGCCCCCCCCGCGGAGTGGCCCGACGCCTGCGACGCCCTGCGCGCCCTCTGCCCCACCCTCCCGGCCGACGCCCCCCAGCGCGACGCCCTGGCCCGCGCGCTCGCCCACCTGCCGGCCGGCCTCTACGCCGTGCGCTCCTCCTCCCCCGAGGAGGATCTCTCCGGCGCCAGCTTCGCCGGCGGCTACGAGACCTGCCTGGGTGTCACCTCCGCTGGTCTGCTCGACGCCGTGCGCCGCTGCTTCGCGTCGAGCCTGGACGCCCGGGTGCTCATCTACAAGCAGCAGCGCGGCTTCGACCCGATGGCCCCGCGCATCGCCGTGGTCATTCAGCAGCAGCTCGACAGCGCGATCGCCGGGGTCGGCTTCTCCCTGAACCCGCTCAACAACGACTACGACGAGGCCGTCTTCGACGCCGCCTGGGGGCTCGGGGAGTCCGTGGTCTCCGGAGCGGTCTCCCCCGATCACTTCGTGGTCAACAAGGTGACCGGGGCGGTGCTCGCCCGAGAGCCCGGCGCCAAGCAGAGCGCTCTGCACCTGGCCGCCGACGGCGGGCACACCCGGCAGGACGGCTACCGCGCCGACGACCTCACCCTGGACGACGCCCGCCTCGCCGAGCTGACCGATCTCATCTGCCGGGTGGAGTGCCTCTACGACATGCCCGTGGACATCGAGTGGGCGGTCGCCGACGGCGCGCTGCACCTGCTCCAGGCCCGCCCCGTCACCGCCTGGGTGCCCCTGCCCCCGGCGCTGATCACCGCCCCCGGCGCGCGCCGCCGCCTCTACCAGGACATCGCCCTGGCCGGCGGCCTCACCACCAACGCGCCCATCTCCCCCCTCGGCCAGTCCTGGTTCGCCAGCTTCGCCGCCCGACTGATGGCCACCTACGTGGGCGAGCTGCCCGTGTCGTTCAGCGACAGCGACGCCATGTGGCGCATCGTCGGCGGCCGCATGTACCAGGATCTCTCCAACATCCTCTGGCTCAGCACCCCCGGGATCCTGGGGTGGGGCCAGGAGGGCGTGGACGCGCTGGTCGCCGCGACGCTCTCCAACATCGACGCGAAGACCTACCGGGCCGAGCGCCGCCCCGACTGGGTGAGCCTGCGCATGCTCTTCGCCTACTTCGGCATCGTCTGGCGCGTGCGCGGCCTGCTGCTGCGCGCCCTCCAGGCCGCGCTGGCACCCGAGAAGACCCGCGCGCTGCTGGCGCGGGAGACGGCCCGCTTCGAGGCGGAGATGGCGGCGCTGAGCGACGCGCCGGCGGAGGGGCTGGCCGAGGCTGGCGGCCTCGACGCGCTGATGGCCGCCAGCGGCGAGCGGGTGATCCGACACGTCATCGAGATCACCATGCCGCCGGTGATGCTCGGGACCGGCGGCGCCGCGCTGGCCCGGATGATCGCCCCCAGGGCGCACGCCGATCTGGCCGACGCCCTGAGCCGCGGCCACGAGGGCAACGTGGTGGTCGACATGGGGATCGCCCTGTACCGGCTGTCCCGGCTGCTGCCGGCCGAGGCGCTGGCGGATCCCGAGGCGCTGGAGCGGCGGCTGGCGGCACGGGCGCTGCCGGAGGCGTTCCTCGACGGCTGGGCGGACTTCCTGACGCGCTTCGGTCGGCGCGGCCCCGGCGAGGTGGATCTGGGAACGGCGCGCTACGAGGACTCTCCCGCGCTCGCCCTGCGGCAGCTCTGCCAGATGGGCGGCGGCGACTTCGATCCGGCGGCCGCCCAGCGCGCGGCCGCCGAGCGCCGGGAGGTCGCCTACGCCGAGCTGCGCGCGTCGGTGGGGCCGCTGCGGCGCTGGCTGCTGTCCGTGGCCTACCGCTGGATCTGCCTGTTCATCAGCGAGCGGGACACCCCCAAGCACAGCTACCTGGCCTTCTTCTCCGCCGCGCGGCGGCGGGCGCTGGCGCAGGGCGCGCGGCTGGCGGCGGCGGGGCGTCTGGACGCGGCGGCGGACGTCACGGGCCTGACTCTGGCGGACCTGTCGTGCGCGGCGGACCCGGCTTTGGATCTGCGAGCCCGGCGGTCGGAGAACACGCGCTTCATCGACAAGCTCGCGGCGCACGTCGTCGGCTTCCCCGCCGTGATCGACTCCCGAGGGCGCATCCTGCGGCCCGCGCCGCGGCCGGCGACGCCCGGGGAGCTCTCGGGCATGCCCGTGTCGCCAGGGGTGGCGCGGGGGCCGGTGGTCGTCCTGCGCACGCCCGACGAGAAGCCCGTGCGACCCGGAGACATCCTGGTGGCGCACACCACGGATCCTGGCTGGACCCCGCTGTTCGTCAACGCGGCGGCCGTCGTCCTGGAGGTGGGCGGGGTGCTCCAGCACGGGGCGGTGGTCGCCCGGGAGTACGGAAAGCCCTGCGTGGCGGGGATCTCGGAGCTGCTCTCGAAGCTCGAAGACGGCCAGCAGGTCGAGGTCGACGGCGCGGCGGGGATCGTGCGCATCCTCACGGACGGATGACCGCCATCACGAAAAAGATCACGGCGTCGTGAAGGACAGCCCGCGCGAGGGGTAGAAGCGATCGAACCCACCTGGAGGTGCCCCATGCGCTCCGTCGTCTTCATCCTCGCCGCCTCGCTCTCCGGCCTCGCCCTCGCCGGCTGCACCCCGCCCCCCCCCGCCGAGGCGGCCACACAGTCACCGCTGGAGCTGCGCACCTGGCAGCTGCCGCGCAACCAGTCCGGCCAGCTTGCCGGCGCCCTCAACAACGCCTTCTCCACCGAGGGCAGCAGCTCCCACGCCACCGTCGGCCCCAACGGCAGCCTGCTGGTGGTCGGCCCCGCAGAGATGCTGGCCAGCGTGGACGCCTACGTGGACCAGCTCGACGCCGCCCCCGAGGTCGCCGAGCGCAACATCAGCCTCCAGTACTGGGTGGTGCGCGGCGAGCCCGCCGAGGCGCTCTCCATGGGCGCCGGGCTGGCGGCGGTCTCGGAGACCCTGACCGCGCTCTCCGAGACGGACGGCCCCCGGCGCTACACGCTGACCGCGGCGCAGATCCTGAACAGCCGTGACGGCGATCGGGCCGCGTTCGAGAGCGCGGAGTTCTCCGGCAACCAGCAGGCCAGCATCCAGGACGACGGCGCGGTCTCCGCGGCCATCAGCCTGGAGATCCCCGGCGCGGTGGAGACCGAGACGCGGCTGATGATCCAGGCCGGTCAGACCATGGCGCTGTCCCAGAGCGTCGCCCTGGAGGACGGTGAGCCGGTCACCCTCTACACCCTCGTGCGCGCCAGCATCCGTTGAAGCAGACCGGGCCAGCGCCCGGCGTCCCCGCACCCTTCGATCAAGCCCGACTGGAGGCCCTGTACACGCGGCTGGAGCGGCCGGTGTACAACGTGGTCTACCGCTGGGTCTGGTCCGAGGAGGACGCCGCCGAGATCGTCCAGGAGGCCTTCGTGCGCCTCTGGATGATGCGGGATCGGGTCCGCCTGGAGACCGCGAAGCCGCTGGTCTACCGGATCGCCCTGAACCTCGCCCGAAAGCGCCGCCGCTGGAGGCGGCTCCGGACCTTCGTGGGGCTCGATGAGCAGACAACCCCGGCCCACGCCGAGGCCGCGCTCCTGAGCGCCGAGCGCGCCGCCACAGCCCGGCAGGCGGTGGAGTCGCTGCCGGAGGAGCTGCGATCCGTCATGCTCCTCTGCCACTACTCGGGCCTCTCCTACCGGGAGATCGGCGAGGCCCTCTCGATCCCCGAGGGGACGGTCGCCTCACGCCGCAACACCGCGCTCAAGCGCATCCAAGCGTCTCTGGAGGAAGCCCATGAACCCCATGGATGATGTCTTCGTCGACCTGCCGCCGCCGCCCGGCGGGCTGCGCCGCCTGCGCTCGCGCCTCGACCGCCGCCGCCGCTGGCAGGCGCCGGCGCTCGCGCTGGCCGCCGCCGCGGTGCTCCTGACCCTGGCCCTGCCCCCCCAGGCTCCGCCGCCGGACCTGAGCCCCCTGCTGTCGACGCCGTCGAGCCCGATCAGCGTGCTGCCAGCCGCCGCCGGCCGCCTCGCCGTCTCCGAGATCGAGACCGGCACCCCCGAGCTCGTGCACTACCGGGTCGCCGGGGTCGTCAGCGCCCCTGATTGAGCGCGTAGAGATCCCCGATGAGCTGGGTGTGGCCGAGGGTGTGCTCGTCTCCGAACTGGAGCGACCAGGCGAGCTCGCCGGCGGCGGTCACCTCGCGCACCTCGCCGCCGGTGCCGTAGTTGACGAGGGTGTTGCCGCCCTCCAGCCGCACCGCCTCCCCGGAGTACTGTGCCCACTGGTCGACGCCCTCCCCGTACGCCCAGACCTGCCGCAGCGTCTCCGTCGCGTAGTCGACCTCGTACTCCCGGGCCCGCTGGGTGTCCTCCACCCCCGGCACGTGCGTCGAGATGAGGAGCGTGCCGGCCGGGGTGTAGTTGGGGTAGTGCTGCAGGTCGAAGACCGCGTCCGGTGGGTCGAAGGACCAGCCGCCGCCGAGCTGCCCGGCGTGCCAGCGCACCTCGCCGGTCGGGCGGTCCACCTCCAGGGCGTAGTCGCCCCAGTAGGTCGACCAGAGGATCCCGTCCGTCTCGGGCACCCAGTTGATGGTGTTGCTGTAGCAGTGCTCGGGATCGTCGTCGCCCTGGGCCGCCTGCCAGGCGGTGCAGTCCCAGACCGTGCTGCGCGCGCCGTCCGAGGCGATCGCCTGGATGCTCACGATGTCATCGCTGCCCTTGTTCTGATCGTAGAGCAGCGCGCCGTCGTCGGTCTCGTCCCAGCACCAGCCGAGGCCCGGGGTGAGGGTCTCCTCTTCCCAGTCGCCGTCCAGCGTCCGGCGCACCACCCCGGAGAGGGTGCCCTCCGGATCCAGCAGGTACTGGCGGTCGTAGGCGATGTGGGTGCCATCGCGGGCGACCCGGGGGAACATGCTCTGCCAGTATTCGAGGTCCAGGTACCAGACGACGCGGCCCTGGCGATCGGCGATGAAGAGCCAGAAGGGGCCGCTGTAGGAGCCGCCGCCGTCGACATCCACGCTGCCGAGGAGCCAGCCGTCCGGGCTGGCGAGGCCGGGCTCCCAGGCGGTCACCTCGGGCGACCGCATGTCCTCGGGGAGGGCGCCGGTGGTCGCGGACTGCTCGTCGCTGACGAAGCGGGCGCCTCGGTTGTCCGTGACCACCCGCCAGGCCAGCGCGGTCTCCGCCGGCGCGCCCAGGATCCACTCCCGGTGCTCCCCGGATGCGCGATCGATGGGGGGGGAGCTGAGCCAGGCGCCGTCCAGCTCGAACTCGATCCAGGACTCGGCGGGGTCGTCCTGGGTCCAGGTCACCTGGATCATGGTGGTGACGGCCTCGCTCACCTCGGCGGAGAGCCCCGAGACCGCCACCGGCTCGGCCAGAGCGGCGGTGTCGTCGGCCTTGTCATCGCCGCCGCAGGCGCCGAGCGTCAGCAGCAGGGGCACAGACAGGGGAACGGTCCTGGAGCTCAACATCGTTGAACTCTAACCGGTGAGGCGCCCCCCAGAGAACACCAGCAGACGCGCGGCATGGCGCGCGCCAACTGCGAAGAGAACCCTTTGTGGATCATGACGCGGCCTTCACTGAGCCCCCACCTTCAGCCAGAACGCGCCGTATGGCGCGCGCCAACATCGAAGGCGTACCAGGAACGCGACGTCCCAGCGTCTCAGGTGAGAGGGTGTTGCGACGTCAGATGCCTCGCCGCAAGGCGGGTTCGCTCGTGCTTCAGCGCTCCTGAGTCGCTGCCTCTGAAGCCCTCCCCATGTCTCTTCTGGCGGCTGGCGCCGCGAGGGAGCGAGCCCCCTGTGACCCCCACCTTTCACCAGAACGCGCCGAAC
>Ga0316204_10004106_pt1 | contig 27100 bp, 9 predicted proteins | sample 6monrhotite_MG_2_FD_205661 | JGI IMG/M metagenome (GOLD analysis project Ga0316204, IMG submission 205661) | Microbial mat bacterial communities from mineral coupon in-situ incubated in ocean water Damariscotta River, Maine, United States -... | ecosystem: Environmental > Aquatic > Marine >...
AGGTAAAATAGAGATAGTAATTTCATACTTTAGAAATTCGCATTGCACTCATCACATTAACCAATAAGCCATCTATTCTTGATTCAACCGAAAATACAAGCCACAGTAATGATCCAGAGAGTGTTCGGGATAGAAAGGAATTAAGCATGACTTCTCTGCATTTTCCCAACTATCGATTAATGTATAGCCCAAAACACAGACCGCATTAATAAATTCTTCCCTGTTAAAAACTTGGTAAGGGCAAAATGCCGAACCAATATTTTGCAACGTCACGAATTCCATTTCATCATGTAGCGGTGTTAGATTTACAATTATATCCTTAGGCCTCAGCTCTAGCTGCGCTATCATCGATGCAAGTGATATATCTAGATATTGAAGCGACCCTGAAGCAAAAAATATCTCCTTACCATTTGCATCATGATAATCATTGGTAAAACTAATTTTCCCACACCCTTTCTTGTTTGCCAGCTGCGTTCCAGCTTGAGTCACTTCTTTTACGTCACAAACCTGCCAGTCCATATTGGCAGGGTATTCAATATATTTTTGGTATGAGTAATAGGCAATACCGATATGCCCACCCAGGTCAAATATCGAACAACGTCCGCCCTCAATCGCTTTAGATAACCAAAAAATTGCAGGATAATCGCCGGGATAAATTCGATTCAATCTATCCCTATACATTCTCGCCGGCTCGGGATTATTGTAGCCAATCGGCTTGCTTTTGGGTGCCGTTTCAAGGGCCTCTGGAAAGCTTTTGTAGACACCACGAAAAAGATTTTCATTAATAGCGTTTATAAAGTGCTCTTCATACTCCTCACTTTCAACTGTCTCTTTCGCCTTTATTTCACTGCTAGTTTCAACACCGGATATCCCAATAGACTTTAATACGCCCAGTTTTTTACCTAATACCGATTTTATTTTATTCGATAACCCCTGCTTAGTCGGATTAACGATTTGTTCAGTAACAGATGAGCCTTGAGAGAGTTCAGTTTCACAAAATTCAGCGATATACACTAACGAATCCAGAAGAATAGCTCTAACAGGAACAATCACTCCTGTACTCAATCTAATTTTCTCTAGAACCTGCATAGCAGATAGAGATTGCCCCCCGATTTCAAAATAATTATCGTAGACACTGACAGAATCAACACCAAGTGCATCCTTCCAAATATCTGCAATTAAAATTTCCATTTTCGTCTTAGGAGGAGAGTAATCACTATCTAAGCTATCACTAGCCACAAAACCTGTAGACACCTCATTTCCCACTGCAGGGCCAGAAGAGCCATCACCTTTATCTTCGACTAATAAATCAATACTACCAATTAGCACATCAGGGTTTTCAGTAAACGCGCTCAACAAATAAGAGTAGTGCTTGAGGAATCCCGTTATTGTCTTGGCATCAAATAAATCAGTACTATAATCCAATCCACCAACCATGCCCTGCCCCGTTTCCTTGAGCCAGAAAACCATATCGGTATAAGCCACATGCGTATTATGATCTACCTGTGACACTTTAATATCAGAAAAATGAGTACTACGATTTGTAGTATCTTGATAAGTAAACATCACCTGATACGGTAGTGAATTAACCCGCCCATTCTCAGCGTTCAAATCATCCATCACGTTCTCAAAAGGTATATCTTGATGAGAAAACGCGCTCAAAGACACCTCACGCACGCATTGAATTAATCCTCTAAACGACAACTGATCATCCAGCCTCGCACGCAATAAAACAGTATTAACAAATGGGCCAATGAGCGTTTCAAATTCAGGACGAACTCGTCCCTGCACTTGCGTTGCGATTAAAATATCACTTTGCCCACTGTAGCGATTTAGCAAGGCATAAAACGCAGCCAGCAAAACCATATATAAAGTGACACCTTCTGTGCGTGCTAGCTGGGTCAGCGCCTCTACCGCACCTTTCTCAAGGTACAACATCTCACGAGCGCCACTATAAGTAGGTAACTTGGCTCTCGGGCGATCGATTGGCAAGTTAATAACGGGGGATGCCCCCCTCAAATTATCACGCCAAAATTCTAATTGGCGTGTATGCTCGCCAGCCTCCATCCACTTACGGTGCCATCCAGGGTAGTCAGCGTACTGTATTTTAATCTTATCAATAGGTGGCGAAACACCTTGTTTTGAAGCAGAGTAGAATGCATAGAACTCATTAAGAAATACGTCAAATGACCAACCATCCCAGACAATCGGATGCGACATGATTATCATCACATGATCATCCTGGCCTAATTTAACTAGCCAGATGCGAATCAAACCACCCTGCCCCAGTTCAAAGGGCTCTTCAGATAAGTTTTCGATATACCTGATTAATGCTTGTTCTCGTTCATTCGCTGGTATGCTTTGTAGGTTAACATTCTCAATAGCGAAGTTTTTTTCGCCAACCACCATCTCGTGACGTTCACCCGTTGAAGTTATTTTACTTCTCAGAATATCATGTCGATCAATGACCTTGTTTACACTAGAGACGAAAACCTCTTCATCAAATTCACCGTCAAAGCGAAATGCACCGATTAAGTTAAAAAGAGAAGTATCAGGATAGAGTTGCTGTAAAAACCACAACCGCTGCTGCGCATATGACAACGGAGATCGTCCTTGAATACTAGTCAGAGGAAAAACATCAGGTAAGCCAGCGCAATCATCTTTTAATAACTCAACCACGTGCTCCGACAATTGATACACTGTTGGGAACTCAAACATCATACTGAGTGAGAAATCTATTTTAAATGCCTGTCTAAGCCTGGATATAACTCGGGTGGCTAATAGAGAGTGCCCCCCCAGATTAAAGAAGTTATCGCGCGTACTAAGTCGCTCTACTTTGAGTACCTGCTGCCAGATATTTGATATTGTCTCTTCAACTTCATTAGCAGGTGCAATGTATTCTTCATGTACTTCAGCCTCGCCACCTAGATGATGGAGTGCACGGCGATCAATTTTTCCATTAGCAGTTAAAGGTAAATCATCAACGGCGATAAAATGCTGTGGAACCATATAGTCAGGTAAACTAACCTTACATTGTTTACGCAAGAGATCTTCGTTGAGACTGCAAGATTGAGCCAAAACCAAATAAGCGACCAAACGCACGTCATTCGGAGAAAATTCTTTAGCAATCACTACAGCTTGCTCTAGAGACTCATGCCCTGTTAAAACAGCATCTATTTCACCTAATTCGATTCGAAAACCCCGGACCTTTACCTGATTATCGAGCCGCTGTATATATTCAAAACGGCCATCAGACAAAATACGCACCAGATCGCCAGTGCGATAAAGACGCTCACCCTTATTCCGTGGATTAGCAATAAATTTCGCGGCCGTTAAATCAGCTTGATTTAAATAGCCACGTACAATCCCTTTCCCACCTATATACAGCTCACCAGGAACACCAATGGGCACCGGTATCATTGAATGATCTAAAACATGGAACTGCGTATTGGAAATGGGTGTACCAAGTGTAATTAGCTTTTCCTCTGCATCAATGCGAGCACAACTTGACCATACCGTCGTTTCCGTTGGTCCATACATATTCCACAAGCTAGCGACACAACTAGACAACTTATCCGCAAGGTCTAACGAAAGAGCCTCACCACCACAAAGTACTTTAAGTCCAGGCATTCCCTTCCACCCTGCCTCAAATAGCATATACCATGTTGCTGGCGTTGCTTGCATGATGCTTGCTTCTGAATTTTCAATCAGTGAAGTCAACTGCCTGCCATCCATGCTGGTTTCACGATCTGCGATCACTGTTCGAGCACCAACAGTTAAGGGTAACCACAGCTCTAATACAGCAATATCAAACGATATTGTAGTAACGGCCACCATCACATCATTACTATTCATACCGGGATGCTTAGCCATGCTGTAAAGAAAATTCACCACAGAGCGGTGAGGTACTGCAACCCCCTTAGGTTTACCAGTCGAGCCTGAAGTGTATATCACATAGGCCAGACTATCGGGATCTGGCACAAGCGTAAGAGCAGCCTCTGACTGTGCATTGATTGCATCAGCATCACCCAACAAACTGACTATTGATACCTGATCTAGTGAAAGTGATCGATCAGCCTCATCATCGACTAACAACACTTTAGCTTGTGAATCAGATAACATGTATGCCAGCCGATCAGCCGGGTAGTCAGGGTCCAAAGGAACATAGGCTCCACCAGCCTTCAAAATAGCTAGCATCGCAATCAACATATCAGGTGAACGCGCGATACAAAGTCCAACACAAATATCTGCGGACACACCCATTTGACAAAGGTAATTAGTCAATTGATTAGAACGGCTTTCCAACTCGCCGTAACTCATTTGTTGCTCGCCGTAGACAATCGCAATTTTTTCTCTGTTTTCCAAAGAACACGCCTGAATCATTTGAGGCAATGAAACGGAGGCTGGAAATACAGCCTCTGTTTTATTCCACTCATCAAGCATTCGCTGCTCATCAGCTGGCAGCAATGGTAAATGCTTAAGCGGAAAAAGAGGGCTATCAACTATCGCCTTAATCAAACATTCAAATTCAGCCATACGACGGCGCATCGTTTCAGCATCAAATAGATCAGTATTATAAGTGCACTCGAGTATCACTCTATTATCAGAATACTCTGATGCATTGAGCGAGATTTCAAAGTTTTCAAAGCTACGCGGATTCAGCAACACTTCAGCGCGATTGCCCGCAAATAAGAAATCGTTCATTGCCTGGTCTATGTTAAAAGTAACAGGTACAAGCGGCACCCTGCTTGGATCACGATCTAAAGGTAACCTCCTTACGAGACTACCAAACCCGAACCGCCGATGATCATTAGCATCAAATACTGCAGCACGAGTATGCTTTAGCTGCTCTTCAAATGATGCATCACCATTGATTTGACTACGCACAGGAAGCAGGTTCACACAGTGACCAACCACGCCTTCATGTGACGTCCCAGCATTACCGGCGGCCATTAGACCTAGCACCATATCTTGCTGGCCAGAAAGGCGGTAGAGAAAAACCTTGAATGCTGAAAAAAGTGTGACGACAAAAGTGCAGCCGCTGCGGGCCCCTATTTTTTTCAAACCAGCCACCAACTCACTATCTAACGTATAATCTTCCCGTCGAGCAGTATAGGTTTTAATTTTGGGGCGAGGGCGGTCCGTGGGAAGATCAAGCACTGGGATTTCACCATGAAACTGCTGTAACCAATAGCGCTGCGACTCAGTGGTCATCTTTAATTGATCAGGCTCATTTAAAAAACGGGCATAGTCACTATACAATTTTGCCACGCCAAGGTTGGCATTAGCATCGCTATATAGCGCGGTCAAATCAGGTAAGAGTGTTTCCCATGACAACCCATCACACACAATATGATGAGCGCATAAGATCAACTGGTACCCTGACTCGCCCAGGTCAACGATTTTAGCCCTGAACAGAGGGCCTTTTTCAAGGTCAAATGGCGTTTCTACTTCCTGCCGAAGCACCTCATTTAAAGATAATATTTTTTCTTTCTGTGACTGTTGACTAAAATCAAAAACGCCCAACACGCAGTTAACGTTACTATTTATGCATAATGTAGCCCCATCACTACTCATAGTAATTCGCAACGCTTCATGACGCTCAACTAACGCCTGTAAAGCCAGCTGAAGTTTCGCAACATCCAACTCACCATCAACTTTAAGCGAGATCGATTCGTTATACGCACATGAAGCGTTACCCCCCATCTGTGCCGCAGCCCATACTTCGCGTTGCGATTCAGTTGCAGGAACGGTCAGATCCAGAGAGCCATCAGCAAAAGGGTCAAAATCCACCGCAGTATGACCCGGTTCCCCTCCATTCTCCGAATCACTCATGCGCCACTCACCTTCATATACTTTCCAGGCCTATCCGGGTCTTCAACGTACCAGGCCGGATTACCCTCAGGGTCTTTGCCAAGACGCGCCCCTGGCACTGGAGGCTTATTCGCATCAAAACTCTCTCCCTCTATTTCAGGAGAGGTATCGATAAACTCACCACGCTGCAACTCTTGAATACTTTCTTTGAAGGCCTTGATGATAAATTCAATATCCTCATCGCTATGAGCAGTCGTTAAAAAGCATGGCCGTCCTTCCCAGATATGTACTCCCTTTTCACGTAACAGATAAAACAGTAACCCGCCATGTGTCTGCTCCTGCGGATAGGTAAGATAAAAAAACGAAGTAAAATAAGGCAAACGATAAGGGGCCGCAGCTGTTTCAAACAAGCCATTAACCTGCTCTGCAAGATACTGAGTGCGTTCAGCCAGGCTATGCTGTAGCGCTTCACCCTCTGTTTCGAGTCGATCCATAACCGCTTTAGCGGCGGCCAACACCAGAGGATGACGCACAAATGTACCTGCGAAAAAGGTAACGCCTACTTCAGGAATGGAACTGTCACCAAACTGCCATTGCCCACCGTCCAGCGCATCCATAAAACGGGCCTTACCCGCAATCAGGCCAATCGGCATCCCGCCGCCAATCACCTTGCCATAAGTAACAAGGTCTGCACGAATCCCCGTATAGCCCTGCATTCCCGCTGGATGAACGCGAAAGCCCGTAATGACCTCATCAAAAATCAGCGCGGCATCACATTCATCCGTCAGCGCCCGCAACTGGTGAAGAAAATCTATCGGCTGTAGATCAGGTTTACGGCTCTGAACCGTTTCAACCAGGATGGCGGCCAATTCATCTTTTCGAGACTCAAGAATTGTCAGTGTCTCTGGCGTACCGTACTCCAGTACCAGAATGTTTTTCACCATATCAGCGGGGATACCTGGCGCGGCAGGATAAGAGCGTAGCGACTGGCTACCTCTAACGATCACCTCATCAACAATGCCATGGTAGCCACCATTAAAAATCACAATCGTGTTACGTCCCGTAACAGTACGAGCAAGACGAATCGCCCCAAGTACTGCTTCAGAACCGGTATTACAAAAGGCAACACGTTCGTTGCCCGTCATCTCACAGACCTGCTTGGCCACCTCTCCAGCGAGGCGGGTCTGCGGGCCAACTTCATAACCAATGTGTAACTGTTTTTCCACCGCATCGATAATAAAAGGGGCAGCCCAACCAAACATATTCGAACCAAAACCACAGGCAAGATCAACATACTCATGACCATCAACATCCCATAACTTCGATCCCTTTGAACGCTCCACGACTATTGGATAAACGAGTTCTTTCCATACCGGCTTAAATCCCGATACTGTACGCGGGTCTGCCAGATGAGCGCGATTGGCCTGCGCCTCCTGTTTCGATTGCTGAGTACGCTGGTTATATCGAACCGCAAATTCATCCAGCCACTTCTGCTGAATCGCGGTCAACGTGTCTCCGGTCGAACGCTGAATACGGACGGCTGGGCCATGTGCCCGAGAAGGGATAGTTTGTTTATCAGGTGCCGATTTTGACGTCGGCGCGATCGCCGCCGCTTTAGTTTCAGCAGCAATAACTGTTGACTCAGGGTCAACCACTGGAAGTGTCCCTGCTGGAATTCCCAACATCTCCAGCTGCCTGGCCATCAATTGCAATTGCTGGGAAATCACTGTTTCAATAGCCGATGCATTGACCGCCCTCTCTGACAACACCTGCGATACGGATGCAGCAACATCTCCGATACTACTCAACGCAACGTCTGCTACTGGCGTAGTAGCTGATGCAGCCCGTTCAGGCTCAAACTGACCGGCAGGCAATACACTATCCAGATATACGGCAAGGTCATCCAGAGTCGTAAACTCCTCTAACAGCTGCCTAAAGGTAATATCAACCTTAAACTTATTTTTAAGTGCCAGGCTAGCCTGCGTCAATACCAGCGAATCAAAGCCTAACTCCAGAAAACTCATATCAGATTCAGCACCCACCACCTGAATCCCCGAGGCATCCTCCATCACCTGTCCAATATTCAAGATCAGCATTTCTTTACGGTTCGGTGCTGCCGGGTCATTTTGTCTATTTTGCATAAGCGGCTCACTCATCTGTAAATTATGTTCACCAGAGGTGGCTGGCATAGCTTGTTGAGATGTTTGCGGCAAAGCATCAAGCCAGTGACGCTCGCGTTCAAAAGAGTATGTAGGTAATGGCACTCGTTTACGGGCCTGGTCTTTATAGTAAAGACTCCAATCGATATTGACACCGCAGAGCCACAACTGCCCCAATGCACCTAGCAACGCACCCCACTCTGCATTATCTTCCGCACTATCATTCAATGACGACAAAGCCACCTGCTGTCGTTTATCCGTTGATTGTTGGCGCGCCAATGTTGCTGCGGTTGTACGCGGCCCAACTTCAAGCAATAGACGCTCAGGGTGCTGCCATAAGGCCTTCACCCCTTCGGAAAATCGCACCGTCTCTCGTAGATGCCTTGCCCAGTAACTAGGATCAGTCGCCTGTGCATCGGTAATCCAGTCTGCTGTCACCGTTGAAATAAATGCTATTTTAGGTGCTGAGAGTTTAATCTCACAACACTTTTTCAAAAAGGGTTCTATCACTTCATCCATCATAGGCGAGTGAAAGGCGTGCGAGGTGTGCAACGGTCGGCAAACTATCCCTTCACCTTCCAGGGACTTTTGCAACGCATCCATCTCATCTAACGCCCCGGACACCACACACAGCTCAGGCCCATTAACCGCTGCTATCGCCATCTGCCCCGATAAACGCGGCTCAATCTGCTCTGCCGCCATACGTACGGATAACATGGTGCCCGCTGGGCGTGCCTGCATTAACCTGGCACGATGCGCAACCAGTGACAGCCCATCTTCCAATGAAAAAACATCCGCCAGACAAGCGGCGACAAACTCACCAATACTATGACCGATCATCGCTTCAGGCTGAACACCCCAGCTTTGCCATAAGCGCGCAAGAGAATACTCAATCGCAAACAGCAAGGGCTGAGTATAAGCTGTTTGTCGTAGCCGCTCGCCTGCGTCCTCTGCACTCCCCGCTGAATAGAGCACTTCCAGTAAATCCCATCCAACCAATGGCAACAGAATATCGCGGCACTGCGTCATGGCATCACGAAATACCGGCTCCACATCAAATATATTACGTCCCATATCAGTATACTGTGCGCCCTGTCCTGGAAACATAAAGACAACGGGGGGCTCACCGCCTTTCAGGCTACGTGTGGAAACTCGCTTTGCAGACAACTCAGTCAACACCTGCGATGCATCCTGGGTATCTTGAACAACTACCATTCGGCGCTGCTCAAACCCTCGACGCCCCACCATCAACGTATAGGCAATATCGTCCAGACCAACATTTGTATGCTGCAAATAGGCCTGTAGTGTTGATGTATTACGCGCCAGTGCCGCATCACTACGCGCTGATAGCAACAACAATTCTCGTGGACGTTTTATTAATGAATCAACAGCAGCCAATGAAGAGGGTACATCTTCCTCAATTACGGCTTCAAGAACAACATGGGCATTGGTGCCACCCACCCCAAAAGAGCTGACTCCAGCACGAAGTGGTGTTTCACCTGCCTGCCAGTTTTCCAGTTTATCACTGACATAAAAAGGACTATTAGCAGAATCGATATTTGGATTAAGCGATGTATAGTTAACGTTTGGCGGCAATTTTTTATGCTTCAGGGCTAATGCCGTTTTAATCAAACCGGTAACACCTGCCGCATGAATCAAGTGACCAACATTGCCTTTAATAGACCCCAATGCACAACTGTGCGCTGGTACATCATCACCAAAGGCCTTGCGCAAACCAGCAATCTCAATCGGGTCACCCAACGGTGTTCCAGTACCATGCGCCTCAATATAGCCAATCGTTGAAGGATCAAATCCAGCTTGATCCATTGCCATGCGAATGGCTGCCGCCTGTCCATCAATACTGGGCGCGGTAAAACTAGCCTTACCACTACCATCGTTATTAACCCCGGTACCACGGATGACCGCGTAAATAGTATCGCCGTCACGACGTGCATCCTCTTCCCGCTTCAATACAACAAGACCGACACCACTATTAAAGGTCGTCCCGGTTGCATCGGCATCAAATGGTCGACAATGACCATCACGGGCAAACATGCCGCCATCCTGGTAGAGATAACCGCTATTCTGCGGCACAATCACAGAAACGCCACCCGCCACGGCCATATCACATTGCTGGTTCAACAGGCCGTCAACGGCATAACAAACAGCGGTTAAAGAGGTAGAACAAGCCGTATAGACATTCACACTCGGCCCCTTAAGGCCAATTTTGAATGATGCGCGCGTCGTCAAATAATCCTTTTCATTCGCCAACATCGTTTGAAACTCACCCAGCCTTTCAACGTCATCACGGTGATGCTGTACGTTATTGGCAAAATAGGTATTACTGTTCATTCCACCATACAAACCCACCAGGCCAGCGTAGCGTTCCGGGTCGTAACCACTATCTTCCAGCGCCTGCCATACCACCTCCAGAAAAATTCTCTGCTGTGGGTCCATGATCTTAGCTTCGAGAGCGGAGATGCCAAAAAATGCGGCATCAAATTTATCAACACCTTCAAGCACCCCCCGTGCCGCCACATAGTTTTTGTCATTTTTCAGCGATACTGGAATCGTGGTATCCAGTTCGTCGGCATCAAAATAAGTGATCGATTCAACCCCATCACAAACGTTCTTCCATAATGTAGCAACATCGCTAGCACCAGGAAAACGCCCAGCCATGCCAATAATCGCCACCCCTCCTTGAGAGGTATCTTGACGAGTTCGCTTTCGATAACCAGGAATATTCGCAACACCGGTTTCAAGCTCTACGATCAATTCACTAATCGTTGGATACTGAAACATATTGGCAATCGGCACATCAATATTATGATCTCGCCGCAGGCGAGCGACGCACTGCAAACTAAGCAGTGAGGTGCCACCCAGCTCAAAAAAATTATCGTTTATTCCGATGTCATCCAGCATCAACAGATCACGCCAAACAGATACGAATTTCTGCTCCTGCTCTGTTTTTGGTGCCACGTATAGAACATCTAACTCAGGACGGCTTTGCTCAGGGGTGGGTAATGCACGACGATCCAGCTTACCGTTAGCAGTCAACGGAATTTTATCGAGTATAATCCAGTGCAGCGGAACCATATAGTCCGGTAACTGCACCTCCAGTGAGCGGCGTACATCCATCACATCAGATGCCTTATCAGCAAACGAAATATATGCAACCAATTGCTTATTACCAGCAGCTGAGAGATGCACCACCACACCGACATCCTTAACGCCACTCTGCTTTCTTATCGTTGCTTCAATCTCGCCCAGCTCAATACGATGACCGTCAATTTTCACCTGGTCATCATTGCGCCCAATAAAGTCGATGTTGCCATCCGATAAATATCGCGCCCGATCGCCACTTCGGTAGAGAGAGATGCCTGACTCGCTCGAAAAAGGGTCAGCAATAAATTTTTCAGCCGTCAATTCAGGCTGGTTAAGATAACCACGTGCGACCCCAGCACCACCAATATACAGTTCGCCTTCTTCGCCAATGCCGACCGGCTGCATTTCACCGTCAAGGATATAGACTGTTGAGTTCGCTATTGGACGACCGATTGGAACTGATTTCAGCGTGGGATTAAAAGGACGGGGAATTCTGTAACAGGTGGTGATATTGCTTTCGGTCGGACCATAGCCATTAATCAACTGGGTATTGGGCAGATGCTTTTGGGCCTTAACAATGTGAGGGACAGAGAGCGCCTCACCACCCACGAGTAGCTCCTCTACTGAAGCCAACACTTCCGGGGTGTCATCAATAATGGTATTAAATAGCGAGGTCGTCAGCCATAACGTGGTCACTCTATATTGCATCAGAACTCGCTGCAATAATTGCGGATCTGGCACCCCGTGCTGCGGATAAAGAACGCACGTTGCACCATGCAACAGCGCACCCCATATCTCAAACGCAGCCACATCAAATGAAATTGGCACCAACTGCAAAAATACCCGGCTATCGTCAAAGCGAGTGTAATCGGTATTCATCACCAGGCGTGTAATACTGCGGTGAGGTACCTCAACCCCCTTAGGTCGTCCGGTTGAACCGGATGTATAGAGCAGACAGGAAAGATCATTTGCAGCCCCCCCCCTTTCAAACAGAGCACATTTCTCAGATACTACGTCGTCATCTTCATCAAGGCATACAACAAGCACGTTACCATCAAGATTAAGATTCTCTCTCAGTGATGTCTGTGTCAACACTAGTGATGCGTGCGCATCCTTCAGCATAAATCCCAACCGCTCAGAGGGATAAGCAGGATCAAGTGGCACATAAGCAGCGCCAGCCTTCAAAATAGCCAGCATCGCAATCACCATCTCAACAGATCGCTCAATATAGAGGCCAACCAGATCCCCGTGCGCCACCCCCAAAGAACCAAGACGAGTAGCCAGCAGACCTGCGGCCTTATCTAGCTCAGCATAACTTAATTTTTTTTCTGCGCCTTCTGGGAAATCAGGAAAAACCACAGCAGTACGGTCACCATGCTCGCTGACTATCAAGCCAAACAGTTCATGAATCAATGCGTTATTATGAGGGGAATTAACCGACGTAGAATACCGTTCGAACGCCTGATATTTTTTGTTTACCACCTTAGCCTCTCCACCATTCACAGAGGTTTGCTCACTCACTGACTAAAATCCCACGAACTAAGATAAATTACAGCGACAGACATCGAATCATCTGATTTTTCAGTCATATACCAATTCACGTTCCAGCCAGGATTGTTTTAGCAACAAGAAAATAATCGACGTATGTTACTTCCATAGATTGCTTACCCCACCCAATATCATCGTACAAATATGAATTATATTTAGTCCTTTTTGCTATCATGTACATGATATACGATTTTTATCATCGGAACTTCAAACAATATTAAGTAGAATATACAAATAGACGTTCAATAACCACTGACGCATTATGCCCGCACACATTCCATCCCTCACACCACTACGTGGAATAGCAGCGCTTTTCATCGTATTGCACAGTTATACCGCTTATTTGCTTCCCAACATCGGCGCGCCCATTGAGCAATACAGCCAATTCTTAAAAAACAGCTACCTTTGGGTTGATTTCTTTTTTATTCTCAGCGGGTTTGTTTTAACGCATGTCTATCTGGATAGCTTTAAGCAAGGTGTTTCAAGCAAGAAATATCGTAAATTCATCTTAGCCCGCTTTGCTCGAATCTACCCGCTGCATATTTTTATGCTGGGAGCATTTGTACTCTTTGAGCTCGCCGCCATTGGGCTGTTCATCGTTCAAAACAACCTGGAAGTGCTGCTTTCAGGCGGGAGTACATATGAGCCATTCGGCGATAACCACAGCATACCTTCACTATTAACCAACATATTCTTACTGCAAGCCATTCATGAAATAACAACCTGGAATGAACCTGCATGGTCCATTAGCGCTGAATGGATTGCATATATTGTGTTTCCGGCGGCGGCTTATTTTGTGCTAGGTAGAACTAACAAAGTCTGCGGGCTAATTTATATCGCCGCGCTGGTGGCGCTGTATATATTGATTGAACTGACAAGGGGGCATTTAGATTTTGCAGGCTATCCTTCCTTCATTCGCTGCATACTTGAGTGCGTATTAGGGATCACACTTTATCATTTCTACCGCAACAGCAGCGGAAATCACTTCTCTAGCTCATCTCAATTATTCTTTGTTACATTTATCGCCCTGTTCTCAGTTATGCATCTGGGCCTGCATGACATACTAACCATCCCACTTCTCTCGCTACTCATTATCACCGCTGCAAAAAATCGCGGCCTAGTCGCTACTGTGCTTAATTCAAAACCGATGACCTTTCTTGGAGATATCTCGTACTCGATATACATGACCCACTGGTTTATCCAATATGTAACGCTAAAAACCTGGGGGAAGCTATTTCACAGCGAGTTTGGTGAAAACATGACCTACAATGAATCACTAGCTGTTTTGGCTCTCTATATCATGATAGTCATCACAGTCTCATGGGTAACCTACCGCATCATCGAAAAACCGATGAGATCTCGGCTTAAAAACAGCTCAATACTCAATCGATTTATTAAATAATTCTCGCCACTTTAATAGAGAGCAGCGCTAGTGTTAACTAACGCTGTCATTCTCATTAACGCCTAATATTTAAATTGAATACTGTCACTCGTACCAACAAATGGCACGCCAACATTTCCCTGAGCATAAGTAATAAGTCCCACATAAACTTTATCGCCATACGCTGGCTCATCCCCAGGCAATCTACCAGTGCCCCTATAGAGCTTCCAGTCATCAGCCTGGCCATCTGGCACTAGGTTTGGCTCCTGCCAATAAACAGTCAACGTGTGGTTTGGGTTACCTACGATACGAATATCAGCACGACCATCGGGAGCGGAGTTTTTTCCTTCATCATCAACCGCAGAATAGCCATCAACTGTATTTTTTCCTTCAACGGTATAACTAGTCTCACCTCTATGCCCAACCACCACATGAGATGAATTTATTGAATTAAAATCTTCAACATGGATCTGTAATCCAGCAAAAATATAACGCGACGAGGGTGATTCAGGTGCGACCTGAGCGTCAGCTTGCGTCCCTATACCAATATTTCTAACGATCACCTCAAAAGGAAAAGGAACAAGCTTCGCATCGAGTCTCCCCTGCTGCCCCATATAATGCAAAGTAACGTCATTCTCATTATTCACGAGATCTGCATGATAACGACCGCCCACACGCTTAACCTCGGGCAAGGATACCTCATTGTTTACCACGTACCCCATTAAAGGCCCATCACCAGAAAAGTCATCATAATCAACATTATTAAGCACCGGCTGAGGCCCATCATAAATTTCATCACTACACGCAGAAACCATGAAGCAGAGAAAAAGTAGGGCTATACTTCGATTCGCGACTCGCATTATCACACCAACACCTCTCAAAAAACTGACAATTACAGTAAATTCATCCAAAAACCAAATATATCACGTTCAAACAGGGCAATGAAATAATGCCAGACAGTAATACGGTGAAAGTCGTACAGCCAATTAGTGAAATGATATAAAATAAATTTTAGCCGTGACTGGTCTCTCCCCGCTTTTTATCACCCCATCCAATCTAATATACTAGATCAAGATATAATTTTAACTTTGGAAATTCACCTCAAATGAATGCTGTGATCACACATAAAGATATGCCCACTCGGCGCCTTGGTAATACCGACATTGAGATTAGCGCGTTAAGCCTTGGTAGTTGGAATAGCTACGGCCGCATTGTGAATGACCAAAAAATGATCAACGAAATCATCAGTACGGCGTATGAATCCGGGGTTCGTTTCTTTGATATGGCTGACGTTTATGAGCGCGGCGCGGCAGAACAGAGCATGGGGGCCGCACTTAAGGCCCACAACCGAGAATCACTAATTCTAAGCAGCAAAGTTTACATGCGCATGAGTGATGACCCCAACGACATTGGACTCTCCAAAGAACGCATCATAAGCGGTATTGATAACAGCTTACGTCGTATAGGAACTGACTACTTGGATCTATATTTCTGCCACCGATTCGATCCAAATACCCCGCTAGAAGAAACACTCGCGGCAATGAACCAACTGATCCAAAGTGGGAAAATCAGGCATTGGGGGACCAGCATGTGGAATGCAAATCAAATCAAATCAGCATTCGATATTGCCGCTGAACTGAATATGGTGCCACCAGCCGTTGAACAACCAGAATTGAGCCTGCTAAACAGTGAGAAGTATGAGTTCGACAGCGGCCCGGAATTGCGTAAAAGAAACATGGGTGTCGTAACATTCAGCCCATTAGCATCCGGCATATTGTCCGGGAAATATGATCACGGGATACCCGATAACACACGTTTTTCCAAAGACAACAAAGCAGACATGCTCCATGCAGGGCTTATGAATGAAATCAGCCTACAACGCACCAGAGCATTTAAATCACTTGCCGATAAATTAGGCTGCAGCCGATCTCAACTAGCAATAGCCTGGGCCGCGGCACAACCGGGTGTGTCGAGCGTTATCACCGGAGCCACTCATATCGATCAGCTTAATGAAAACCTCGGAGCGATCAATATTACAATGGATGCTGAAACTGCTGAGGAATTAAAACGGATTTTTTCAATAAGCCTAATAGAAAAAGCTCGCCACAAAGTCGGAAGATTATTCAAAAAAGCATTTAAATAAGTCTATAAAACTAAACATGGTTTCAAACGATGCTTGATCTGATCTTTCCCAAAGAAGTAATCACCGTCACCACCCCTCTTGACGGCAATATGATAAGTGGCGCTCTTTATTCAGAAGAAGAGAAGCTCATCAGCAGAGCAGCAAAAAAAAGAAAAATAGAATTCACAGCGGGAAGGTTGTGCTCACGAGAAGCACTAAAACAACTCGGAATAAAACAATTTCCAATATTAATTGGGAATGCACGAGAACCATTATGGCCCGCACAAATAACCGGAAGTATCTCTCACTGTGATGACTATTGCGGCGCGGCTCTTGCCCACCAAAAAGACTTTAGAAGCATAGGACTAGATATAGAATCCATCACACCATTAGAGAGCGAGGTCCTCAATGCTATCTGCACACCTGCAGAACAAGAGTGGAGTAACTGCACCCCACCACCACCAGACAGCAACTGGCCAAAAATAATATTCAGCATGAAAGAGTGTGTTTACAAATGCCTATTCCCGCTCATCCAAACTTTCATTGATTTTCACCAGGTCAGCATCAAAATTGACCCTACAACCATGAGATTTTCTGCCCACCTCGAAAAAGAATTGCTATTCCCGTACGGTATTCACACACCTCTTATTGGCCGTTTTGGCTATAACTCACAACATATTTTCACTGGGATGGTTATTAAACAAAAACAACCACCGGTCAAGCGCCCTTAGAATATCGACTGTCTACCCACGTACAAACACAATCTATTAATTTTTTTCTATCGTCACCTAAAATGTAAGTATGATCAGCTCGAGGGAAATATTCGATGTGCAACTTATCCTGAAAATCCACCGCGCTATACATATCATTAAACTGGTTCAAGTAGTTATATTCAACATAGCCGCCACTAAAGATATACATGAGTCCCACATTTCGTTCCACCAAGCCCTTTAACTCAGTCTCTACTTTATTTTTAGGTGGCAGCACCCAGAAGTAATCATTATCCTGAACCGAAAGGACTTCTTTGTTGGAAGAAAACAACGCTTTAAGTTTATTAAACCAGACCTTCGGACTAAAAAAACGAGGGCCGTAATGGCGCATATAATAACCAGTAGTCGGATAAACATACCCATCCAAGAAAACGGCACCAACAACTCTTTTATCTAACACCGCAGCTTTATGTGCGTTATCTGCCCCAGTACACAACCCTAGCAGTATAAATCGATCCACATCGTATTTGGATGACAAAAAGTCCATTGCGCTCTTGATATCACCTAAAATTTTCTCTTCATTCGATCGGCTATCTTTGTGTTGATTACTATCTCCGATTCCCGATAGGTCAAAGCGAAATGAAAGCACGCCCTGATTAGATAAACTGCGAGCAAATTCTACATTCATCCTGAACGGACCAACATGATGTACTAATCCAGCATTCAACAATATAACTATCGGCATGTTTTTATCACAAGCCTGTCCATCAGGCTCATTCACGATACCGACCAAATCTCTATCCTGGCCAAACAAAAATGCTCTTTCCATCAATTCGCATCCTTTGAAAGAATCGCAACAATTTCATGCAAAATATTTTTTACTAATAATGCCGACTCTATATACTCGACAACATCCCACTCTCCAGCATCATCAATAACGTGATACTCAACACGACCACATGAGAACGCCAGGTGATCTCGAAATACCGAATACTCATCTTTAGCTGTAGAACATAGAATATGAACCTGCCCGACATCAACACGACTGCTCTCGGTTAAATCTAATTGCTCCAATTCAGAACAAGCCTTATCAGACAGAGGATAACCTAACAACTCTCCCTTCCCCTCTTCATTACGAAGATGCCTGAAACGCATTGGATGCACCAACATTTCCTGATGCATCGACTTTAATGAGCCAAGATAATCTCGACCATTGATCACGGGATCCCAAAACAACCAATCTTTAACGTTTGTTATTCCTGCCAATGCAGCGATTGTAGCGCCAAGTCGTAATCCCACCAGAGACACTGAGCTATTTCCAGAAACATCTTTTAATTCATTAACAGCCGATACAAGATCCTGACAACTACCATCAAAACTCCATTCGCTACTACTGCCAGACGAATCACCGCTCCCATAATAATCAAAGCGCAAAACATGAAATCCAGCTCTTGCCAATAGATCCGCTAGACGTTTAAACATGCGATGCGATCGTAGATATTCTTGCCCATGTGGATAACATAAAACAATGCTGGTATCTCTTAATATGCGCGATCTTGGTGGGTGATAAACACCAAATAGCTGTTTTTTAGATTCACCAAAAAATAATGGATTCATTTATTAACCCCAAATAAAGCACATATAATTATTCTATTTCTTTTTGAAAAATGGATTTTTTAATTTACCAAACAAACCGCGAGACGTCTTCTCCTCAACTGCAGGCATTTCCTTTGATGTAGTATCATCGCCACCTATTGACTCATCCATCACGCTTTCCATCGGAGTTAATTCATGTTGCGATGCGATAACCCCCATAGACTCCATCAATATAAGCCGCGGTGATACAGACACCCCTGTCTCTTTTCTAATGCGAGATACCAGCATCATTGATAGTAACGAATGACCACCAAGGTCAAAAAAATTATCGTGAGTACTAACCCGTTCAACAGCAAGTACCTCTTTCCATACTTCTGCGAGATATTTCTCAGATTCCGTTTCTGCAGCCACAAAATCATCATCAAGATCAATTGCAAAAGGAGCAGGCAAACGGTTACGGTCAATTTTACCGTTAGGGGTTATCGGTAACACGTCCAACTCAACCAGATGTTGAGGCACCATATATTCGGGCAACATCGATCTCAAATGTGCACGTATCTCAGTTACCGTGGCGCTCTGCCCCTGTTTAAATACAACATAAGCAACCAGACGCTGATCACCCGGCCGATCTTCTCTCACCATAACCACGCATTGATCTACCGCTTCATACTTGAGCAAATTCGACTCAATTTCACCAAGCTCTATCCTGAAGCCTCTTAGCTTTACCTGCCCATCATTACGACTTTGATACTCAATATTCCCATCGGCAAGGTAGCGCCCTAAATCACCTGTAAGATAGAGCTTCGCATCCGCCTTTTCACTAAACGGATCATCGATAAAACGTTCAGCAGTCAACTCGGGGCGATCAAGATAACCGCGGGTTACGCCACTACCTCCAATGTATATTTCACCGTATACCCCAGCTGGTACCGGGTTCATACGCTCATCAAGAATATAAATCTGTGTATTATCGATCGGCTTGCCGATTAATGCAGGCGCATCCGCATCTGTTAACTGGTAACAAGTTGACCAAACGGTCGTTTCGGTTGGACCATACATGTTCCAGACGCTTCCGGCACGTGAGATCAACTCACCAATCAAGTCTCGTGGCATCGCTTCACCACCACAAAGCACCTTGAATCGCTCATTCCCTTTCCAGCCCGCGGCAATCAACAAGCGCCATGTCGTTGGTGTAGCCTGCATCACTGTCGCATCAGACGCATCTAAAAGCGCTAATAACATTTGGCCATCTGAGGCCACATCTCGTGAGGCAATCACACACTTACCACCAACAATGAGTGGCAAGTAAAGCTCAAGCACCGCGATATCGAAAGAGAGAGTGGTCACGGCCACCAACACATCATCAGCCGTTAATCCCGGCTGACGAGCCATGCTGCTTAGAAAATTTGCCACACCACCATGGGGTACCTGCACGCCTTTCGGCTTACCCGTAGAGCCTGAGGTGTAAATCACGTAAGCAAGGTTATCAGCCGTCACTTCAACAAGCGGTGCTTCATCGTCTTCATCATCAAGCAGTGACTCCAACTCATTCACACAGACAATTTGGGCCTGGGTTTCAGGTAATTCACTTCGCAGCGCTGACTCGATCAGCAACAGCGGTGCTTTCGCATCTTCCAGCATGAAGGCCAGTCGCTCTGCTGGAAATGCAGGATCAAGTGGAAGATAGGCACCGCCCGCCTTCAAAACACCCAGTAAGCTAACCATCATATCAATAGAACGGCTCATGCAGATGCCGACGAGCGTCTCTACTTTAACACCTTGCTTAACCAGGTAATGAGCTAGCTTATTCGCGCGTCGATTCAACTCACCATAGGTAATGCTTTCTTCGCCGCACTGCACCGCAACAGTATCCGGTGTATTCACAGACTGCGCTTCAATCAACTTGTGAAACCCCGTGTCACTCGAATGTTCAGCGCTCGTCGCATTCCACTCGCATAAAAGGCGGTTTTGCTCTTGCTCACCCATGATCGACAGTTTCTCGATTGGCATATCGGGGTTGAGCACAATTGATTCTAATAGCGCCTGGTAATGACCAACAAAAAGGTCAATCGTCTGCTGACCCCATAGGTCAGTGTTATATTCAAGAATTCCATCCAGCGCATCATCTTCTGAATCCCATAGCCAGATCATCATGTCGAACTTGGAACTATTATTGTGAAGCCTTAACGATGTCACATCGAGTCCTTCCAGATCGAGTACCATCGGTGAATCCTGCAATAGAAAGCCAACCTGAAACATCGGGTTGTAACTCATATCACGTGTTGGATGTAACTCTTCAACGATAAGTTCAAACGGAACTTCCTGATGCGCATTAACTGAAAACACAGATTTCCGGACCAGCTTGAGTAATTCTTTAAACGTAAGGTCATCTTCAAAGACTGTTGCAAGCGGCAAGGTGTTAATAAAACACCCCATCACCTGTTCTAACTCAACCTGCTGACCACGATTTGCATACGGACAACCAACAGAGATAATCGGCTGACCGGTGTAACGGTGCAACAGTACTTTATACGCAGCCAACATCGTGATGAACATCGAGACTGCTTCACCGCGACTTAATTCGCGAAGCGCATCAACTAAAGGTAGCGGAAAACTAAAGTGCTTTTCCACGCCGCCAAAAGTCTGTGTTGCAGGTCGAGAACCATCTGTTGGTAAACGAAGCACATTATCCAGTTTATCCTTTTGCTCTTTCCAGAAAGCGAGTTTTGATTCCAGCGCCTCGGGGCTTTGGCACTCTTCCTGCCAAACAGCATAGTCACCATAGTGAAGTGCAGGTTCAACAAGTGGAGAGGTTTTATTATCACGATACGTCGCATACAGCGTCGTAAGCTCACTGGAAAACTGGCCTATCGACAAATGATCAAGAATAATATGATGGATATTAAGTCTAAAAACATGGTCATCATTAGCCAGTCGAATAATGGAAGTACGAATCAATGGACCATTGGCTAAATCAAATACATAATTAGACTCTTCATCCAGTAAACGCGAAAGCTCGCTGTCCTTCTCCTCGCCAACAAATTGCGACAAGTCGATCAGAGGCACATCAACATGCAATTTCTGTACAACGACCTGAACAGGCGCGTCATCAATAAAACTAAATGTTGTGCGAAATGCTTCATGTCGCCGCACTATTTCGTTGACCGCTTTTTTCAGGGCATTTAGATCTAACGCCCCACGAATCTGAAAGCCAAACGGAATACAATAAGCCGAACTGTCAGGGTCCATTTGATTGATAAACCAAATACCTTGTTGTGAGTAAGACGTTGGATATACAAAAACCTCTTCATCCATATTCAACGTAACACCGGCTCCGCCTTCATTATTAGTAACAGCGCTCATATCAATACCCCACCGCTTTTTTCAAGTCAGCTCTTGTCATTCGATATTTCTCTCGATCTACTGATACGACCTCTGGCACAGCAACAACATCCTCACCATCGCCGATGTCACCGATAATAGAGGCCCACTCGGCGATGGTTGGTAACTCAAACACATCCGACAGCGGCAATTCTTTTTTAAGCTGCTTTCTAACGCGCGCAACTATTTGAGTCAGCAATAAAGAGTGCCCACCTAATTCAAAGAAATTATCATGGACACCTACCTTGTTTATTCCTAGTGCACTCTGCCAAACCTTTGCAATCACCAACTCATTCTCACCCGACGGTTCAACGTAAGCGGTTGGGATGTTAGGGCGATCGATTCCATCAGACAAACCATCATCTGACTCATCATCAGCGCCGGACCCAGCCTCAAGTTTGCTGCTGATTAAATAAGCCTTAAAAGAGACTGGCGAAACAATAACCTGCGGTAGATAATGCCCACCCAGAATCCGAGTCAATGCAGCAAGCCCCTCTTCCGGCAACAACCCCACCGTCAAGCTTTCCGCAAATGCTGAATCGCCATCACCCGACTGTTTATGAGTCGCACCACGATTAGGTACAACTTTACGCTCATCAATCCCCACTAATGCGGTGTGCGCCACCTGTTTCATCACAAAACGCTCGATACTCACCAGCACTTTTCCGCTACGATCCATAATCGTCACGTCGAAGTAAGCAATATCGGCATTGTCAGCATCAGCAGCGTATTTAACATGGCTATACATTTGCGGCTTTAACGGCCCATAGATTTTCACCTTTGAATAAGAAATAGGTACCAGAAAATCTTTTTCTGCCACAAACCCCGGAATAAGGGATTGAGCTGCGCCCGTTGCCAAATCCAACATTGCGGGGTGTAACGCGAATACATTAAAGTCATCACCAAATTGCGCTGGTAATGTCATCGTAATGACAGCCTCAGTATCACCAAAATCAATTCGATCGACATGCTTCCAACGCTCACCAAATGTGAGGTGGGCATGCTCAGCCGTTCCAGTTAAAACCTCATACCGCTTATCACATCGCGCAATGATTGCAGCTACATCAGACGCCCCTGAAGGCAGCTCTTCAGTAAGATATGAAATAGAGCCTTGGACGTGCTCATCACACCAAGCAGATTCGCCCTCACCGCCACGGCTCAACACACTGAAATCAGCCTGACAACCATCGTACTCTAACTTAACGCAGAGCATTTTATGCTCATCACCTTTAACGGAAAAAGGCGACATAAACAGCACATTACTTATTTCAATAGGAATACTACTATTCCGCGCATCATATGCAGCCCGAGCAAATTCAAGGTAACCCGTACCAGGAATCAGCGGTATTCCAGCCTTAGTGCGGTGCTGGTCAAGTAACCAACTATCGTTAACACTCAGCTCAATACTAAACTCTTCTTCCTGATGCCCCCAAGAACGATAGCCAGCATAAAAAGGGTGTTCGAATGGTTGAACAACTTCACCCAGCACGCCCATACCTTCAGCCAACTTCGCGGCCATACCAACCTTCTGCCAAACACCCCAGTTAACAGCAATCATAGGTGTTCCACCCAGATCTCGTCGATATCGAGAGAAGGCGTTTAGGAAAGCATTGGCTGCCGTATAATCGACCTGACCAGCGATACCGGCAGCGGAACTGACCGATGAATAGAGCACACAAAAATCAATGCCTGCATCTGAAAAAAGACGATCAAGCACTAAAGTACCCTGCACTTTCGCAGCCATCACCGCGGCCATCGACTCTTTTGTTTTAAAAGGGATCAGCCCATCATCCAATACTCCGGCAGTATGGAATACCCCATTGATGTCACCCAATGTTTGCGTTACTTGAGTAACCGCAGCACTCATTTGGGCGTAATCGGTCACATCAGCAGTAATCAATAATGGTGCATGCCCCGCTAGCTTCATCTGTTTTATTGCAGTGATTTGCTCACTGGTAACATCATTAAGTGCATGTCGGTCCAACCATTGATCCCATTCACTTTCAGGCGGTAAGCTACGACGAGATACCAAGGCGACCTTCGCATTAGCAGCATCAACCAGGTGCTCAGCCAAGCTCAATCCCAAGCCGCCCAGGCCTCCGGTAATCAGGTAAACACCACCATCGCGGATTTTTGCATCAGATGCCTCAGGGAGGGCGATCTTTTCAAAGTCCTGTACAAAACGACTCTCGCCCCGATAGGCAATCACCTCATCATCGTTGGTATTCAACAACTCCAGCGTCAGACATTCTAACAAAGCAGCGCGGCGACCCTTGGCCAAATCATGCCATTGGATATCCACACTACTACAATTAAGCAAAGGGAATTCATTATTAGCTACTTTACATACGCCCTGAATAGGCGCTCTAACAGGTGCAAACAACGCTTCACCAGCCACCTGCTGCATGCCTTCTGACAGCACTACCAAGTCAATCGATTCTTCAGCATCAAGCTTACCCAACGCCTGCACTAAATAAACCAGTTGATAGAAGCTGCTATCTAACTGTTGCTCTGCATCTGCGATATCAACAACAGCAGAGAGATTCCATAAATTCACCACATGAGTGATTGCCCCCTGCTTCGCTACCGTGTCAAAAACACGGTCGAACTCCTGAGGGCTATCAGGATTTAGCTGGAAAGCATTCTGAGAAAGCGCTTCAAATTTACCGCCCCTAACCACCGTGAGCACCTCTATTCCGCGTGAACGTAGGTTCTCAACCAACAAACCACCTAACTCATCATCACCCAAAAAGATGACAACCTTGGTCGCTTCATTAACATCATTAGCGGATAAGAACGATGGTGTTTGAGTCCAGGTCGGTTGATAAAACCAATCATCCATTAACTGCTTATCCGTAGCAGAAGCAAGCAAGGCCTCGCCACTCAAGCTGCCAACACCCGGCTCAACCCACAGCCGCTGCTTCTCAAAAGGATATGTAGGCAACGGCACACGATAACGCAGTTCATCTCCCTCAAAGGCTTTACTGTCAATGCTAACACCTGCCATCCATAGACGACCCAAGGTATTCAGCATAAATACCGCATCAGAGAGTGTCTCTTTAGGGTGCCTCATTGAATTCAAAACAACCTGTGTCGTCGACTTGTTCGGGTTCTGGCGAGCAAAACTAATTAACGTATTGCCGGGCCCAACCTCTAACAAGAGGCGATCAGGCTCCTCCAATAAACAATCAAGTCCATCAGCAAAACGAACCGTGCCGCGTAAGTGGGCTGCCCAATACTCAGGCGAGGTCGCCTGCTCTGCGGTAATCCACGTACCAGTGCTATTTGAAATAAACGGCTTATCAGGTGCACTTAGCGATGTCTTGCTAAGTAACTCTGTAAAGGGTGCCAAAATAGGCGCCATCATGACAGAGTGAAATGCATGTGAGGTGTGTAATTTACGACATGAAACTTCTTTTCCTTCCAGGCTTTTACGCAGCGTCTCGACGGCATCTGCTTCTCCGGACACTACACTTAAACCTGCACTATTAATCCCTGCTAGCGACAACTGACTGCCAAGTAGCGGGGTAATCTCCGCCTCTGGCAATGAAACTGCCATCATGTCACCCGCAGGCATACTTTCCATCAAGCGACCACGTGCAGCAACTAAAGAGAGCGCATCGTCTAAAGAAAAGACGCCCGCAAAATAAGCCGCCACATATTCGCCAATGCTGTGACCAATCATTGCCTTCGCTTCAATCCCCCATGAATTCCAAAGCGATGCCAAGGCGTACTCGGTAACAAACAGTGCTGGCTGGGTAATAGATGTCATTTGCAAACGTTCGTTTGCTGTATCCAGCTCACTCTCAACAGGATAAAGCAGGTCACGTAAATCCAACGAAAGATGCGACTTTAGTATTTCAGCGCAACGATCAACCGCTTCGCGATAAACTGCCTCCCCCTCATAAAGATCACGCCCCATGCCAGCATACTGAGCACCCTGCCCAGTAAACATAAATGCTATAGAAGGGGTACCGACATTTTTAGAAAATGAAAAAACACGCTTAGGGTCACGTTTTTCAAGCGCCTCTATTGCATCATCATGATCACGGCAAACAACAATACGCTGCTGACTAAATAACTTACGACCAACACGCAGGGTATGCGCAATATCGGCAAGGTTCATTTCTGGATGCTGTTTCAAATGCCCAACAAGATTATCAGTCGCCTGTTCAAGCGCATTTTGAGTTTTTGCTGTCAGGATTAAAAGCTGATGTGGTCGCGAGGCACTTGAAGCTTCCCTGACAGGTGCCTCTTCCAATATTACATGTGCATTCGTTCCACCAACGCCCAATGAGTTAACGGCCGCACGCCTAGGCTCATCTCCGTTCGTATGCCAATCACGCAATCGATCGTTCACATAAAAGGGGCTATTAACAAAATCAATCGCCGGATTCGGCTTTTCATAATTCAAACTCGCCGGAATTTGCTGATGCTTAAGTGACTCAACCACTTTAATTAATCCAGCAACACCAGCGGCAGTATCCAAATGCCCAATATTTGTTTTTACCGAACCAATCGCACAAAACTGCTTCTCTTCAGTATAACCACGATAAGCCTGGGTCAAAGCAGACACTTCAATCGGATCGCCAACAGGCGTACCAGTGCCATGCGTTTCAATATAGCCGATGCTTGTCGGGTCAATATCAGAGATAGCAATCGCCTCATCAATCGCGGCTGACTGGCCGTCAACACTCGGCGCAAGGTAGCCCATTTTCATCGAGCCATCATTATTGATGGCGGAACCTTTAATCACCGCGTGCACGGTATCGCCATCCTTGATCGCAGCATCAAGCTTCTTTAGAACAATGATTCCGGCACCACTTCCAAAAACAGTGCCCTTAGAGTTTTCATCGAAGGCCCGACAATGCCCATCAGGAGACAAAATTTCGCCTTCTTTATAGGTATAACCTTGTCGATGAGGTAATTCAATCGTGGCCCCACCTGCTAGCGCCATATCACATTCACCATTAAGGATGCTCTGACAAGCGGCGTGAGCAGCAACCAAAGAGGTCGAACAAGCCGTCTGTACAGCAATACTCGGCCCCTTTAAGTCAAGAATGTACGACACTCGAGTGGTTAAAAAATCTTTATCATTCCCTGTGTGACGCAGCAGAAAAAAGCCGACAGACTTTACAAGCTCAGGGTTTGAAAGCAAGTTATAAGGTAGATATGCGTTGTGGCCGGAACCACCAAAAACACCAATCGCACCAGCAAAGCGTGCGGGGTCATAGCCCGCATTCTCAAGCGCTTCCCAGGAACACTCAAGAAAATGACGATGCTG
>Ga0316204_10004108_pt1 | contig 27079 bp, 25 predicted proteins | sample 6monrhotite_MG_2_FD_205661 | JGI IMG/M metagenome (GOLD analysis project Ga0316204, IMG submission 205661) | Microbial mat bacterial communities from mineral coupon in-situ incubated in ocean water Damariscotta River, Maine, United States -... | ecosystem: Environmental > Aquatic > Marine >...
TCTTGGAACATTAGTAATATTTTATATTTCGTCAAATATAACTAATCTAAAGTTATATTTTGATATCACGCAGTCACCAAGTTACTGAATCTGTTTATCACACTCAATAATTGAATATTTATAATGTTCAATAAAAGGCTGAAGTTTACGCTCAATTTTTTACCATCCCCTACAGCATCTTGGTGCACACTTTTTCTAGCTTGCGCCACACTGGCGATGAATACTGCTCGTTTGCTCTTATGAAATTTTAACATAGAACTTTCGTATTCCAATCCACATAAATGACACAATTCCTTTAATAAAGTTTCTGGTTGCTCTACTAGGCCTTGATAATTAATAGCCAAAATTGATGACTGAAATTTTTGTCGCCAAAGTCGATTTAGGTCCTCTTCTAAAGAAAAATACTCGACAGTATTTTCTAAACTTAAAGACCATGTAAATCCGCTGCTGAAGTGTGTTCAATAGCAAGACCAGACTGTGTCTAAGATGTTTCTTTTTATAAATATAATAAGTGAATTCGGAAATATCTTTTTGATTAACCATAAATAGCGGTTATTAGTCATACACTTGTCAACTACTACTCCATAAACTCCATATTTTCATGAGCATATTGCAAATATGAGCGACGAATTTCCTTATCATGCCTATCAATTACATTGACGTCTAGTTCAGCTCGACTAATAAACAAGGATAGGTCGCGTGCTTTTTCCGCGACTTAATCCTGTTGTTGGACAAGCCCGAAATTTAATTAATTGACAAATTAGAAAGTCGTGCTGGTTGGTAGATATATAAGGCAGAGTAAAAACTTAATAAAAACAATTAGATAAGACTTTTTAATGGGTAGCCTTTCATACTCAAAATTATAGACTAAAGTCTGATGTTAGATAGATACAGTCTCAAAATACTTTTTAGGAATAACATTTTTATGTTCATGAAGGCCATCGAGTATTGTACTTCTGCCGCACAGCGGCTTCGTTCAACAATAGGAAGGGCGTGGAGAATAATCTACATTGGACATTAGATGAAGGTAGCTGTCGAATTCGCAAAGGATATGCAGATCAAAATATGGCAATATTACGCCATATTTCTTTAAACCTACTTAAATCAAAAACTGAACATAAGGTCGGTATTAAAATTAAGCGGAAAATGGCAAGCTGGGACAGTGATTATCTGTTAAAGGTCTTGCAAATATTTTAATGCGATTGCCCTAGCTATGGCTTGCACCTTTACACTTGCAGGTAAAGGTTGGCTTGGTTTTGTCCTCCACACCATTACTGGCGTTGACCGCCATGGACGGTGGAAATTCAGATATTGCAGGAGCAATATATCTGTCACAGACCTAGTCTTACTCTCTACTACGGGTTAATCTGCCACCTCACACCGACAATAACCTTGGGTTTCCCCGTGAGTTTAGGGCACTTATTAAAGTTAAGTTTAGATGTCAGGCTCGCCCAGTTGCTGTTCCGGTAACCGCCTTGTGACTCCTTGTTAGAAATGCCACCCTCAAGCACAGCATTAGTCTGACTAAGTATTGGGCTTTGCGCTATTTTGCACGCTTACCCACCCATGCCGCCGACAAATTCGTCAAGAACGAATTTGAACAACCTCCGGTTGGCCTTTGGTGAATAATAGGGAAGGTATTCATAAACAGGTTACGGTTAGTTGTGAACCTCTAACTTCCTATGGCTTCCTTCAGACCCCACCGTTAGCCAGTGACGCCCTTGCCATTCGGATTATCTTCCCCTTAGTCAGGGTGATCAGGCTTCTTTCAGCCTGTCGGGTTTGCCAGCTTCGCTGGGCAAACAAAAAATTAACAGGACAGAAAATTAACAGGACACGCATGTTAATTCATAACAAAACAAGCCCTAAAACTCTGTCGGCGAAGCCGATGCTTTTGCCCTCATCCTCGCATCTATGTTCGCCAATTATCTGGTGAATTTCGTAGGGCAATTTGCAAGGACGCAAATTGAGTTTTCCGTCGTCGGGAACGACTGAAAACGACCTGCTAAATTTGCCTGATAATTGGATGAAGAACATAACCGGCGAGCGGCTCTTTTTGCTTACTTTTTGGAGCTGCAGCGAAAAAGTAAGTCGTTTGGCAGGGATGCCAATCGAAAACCGCAGGACGCGGTGCCCGCTAGGGCATAAACCTAAAAGGCAATCTCCCCTACTAAAGCAAATCAAATACAGCCATAACTAAACACTAAAAGTTAACTGCAAGCTAACTTTTTCTCCAAAAACATCGCATCACCATAACTAAAAAATCGATACTTTTGTTCAATGGCTTGTTGATAGGCGTTTTCGATATTTTCTTTGCCGCAAAAAGCGCTGACTAACATTAGTAAGGTAGACTCGGACAAATGGAAGTTGGTTAACATGGCGTCTACCAAAAGAAATTCATAGCCTGGGTAGATGAAGATATCGGTGTCTGAAAGAAATGGGGCCAATTCAGTGCCAGCCTTAAGTGACGTTTGTGCTGCCGATTCTATGGAACGAACCGATGTAGTACCCACTGCAATAACACGTTTACCAGCGGCCTTTGTGGCCAAAATAGCGTCGACTACCTGTTGCGGTACTTCTGCATACTCTGAATGCATTTGGTGTTCGAGAATGTTATCGACACGCACAGGCTGAAAGGTGCCGGCCCCAACATGCAAGGTCACAAATTCGCTGTTTACGCCTTTATCTTTAAGTTGTTGCAGAATGTTTTCATCAAAATGCAAACCTGCCGTTGGTGCAGCCACTGCACCAGGCACTTTGTTATACACAGTTTGATAACGTTCTTTGTCTGAGGCTTCGTCTGGGCGATCAATGTAGGGCGGCAATGGCATATGCCCAAACTCTTCAAGCAAAGCTAAAACCGGCTCTTGGTTCAAAAACCTTAGCTCAAACAAAGCATCATGTCGGGCTATCATTTCAGCTTGTAAGCTGCCTTCAAGTATTAGTTTGCTTCCTTCTTTGGGTGATTTACTGGCTCTAACGTGAGCTAACACTCGGTGTTCATCTAATACCCGCTCAATCAGTACTTCAACTTTGCCACCCGACTCTTTCTGCCCTAGTAACCTTGCTGGGATCACTCGGGTATTATTAAAAATAAGCAAATCACCTTGGTCGATTAAGCCCACAATATCAGTGAATTGTTTGTGAGCAACCTCTCCGTTACCGCCGTTTAGGTGCATCAATCGACTGCTACTGCGCTTTTCAGTGGGATAACGGGCAATAAGGTTTTCAGGTAAATCGAAATGGAAATCAGATAGTTTCATAGTGGTCTCAACATTATTTGCTTAGGGGCTGTTGATCTTTCATATGTCAACGAGATACATGAAAAATCAACAGCCCCTGTATTTTACGTATATTTTTTAATACCTGCAATCAAGTATGCATACCCTAATTGTATTGCACATAAATCCTACTGAATTATGATTACCCCACAGTTAGATTATTGACGTTTTCTCCCAAAACTGTTCTTTGCCCGGCCCAATGTTTCCGGGCTTTTTTTTACCCGAGATAAAGTCGTTCCTACCCTAGATCTTAAATTGTTTTCTCTGTGTCCTCTGTGCAGCGAAGCGCTCTGTGGTGCATAGCTTTTGTCAGTATTGAAAACAGTGGCTAGTGAAAAGCAAAAAGCAAAAAGCAAAAAACTTGAACCACGGAGGGCACAGAGAGCACAGAGAAAAGCTCCATCAATATTCACATTGTAGGAGGTGCTTTAGCGCCGAACTGTTAAGTTGTCACAGGTTCACGAATAAATTCGTTCCTACAAGACCGTAACAGGCTCACCTTGTAAGAGGTGCTTTAGCGCCGAACTGTGAAGGTGTAACAGGTTCACGAATAAATTCGTTCCTACAAGACCGTAACAGGTTCACGTGGTAAGAGGTGCTTTAGCGCCGAACTGTGAAGGTGTAACAGGTTCACGAATAAATTCGTTCCTACAAGACCGTAACAGGTTCACGTGGTAGGAGGTGCTTTAGCGCCGAACTGTGAAGGTGTAACAGATTCACGAATAAATTCGTTCCTACAAGACCGTAACAGGTTCACGTTGTAGGAGGTGCTTTAGCGCCGAACTGTGAAGGTGTAACAGATTCACGAATAAATTCGTTCCTACAACATTGTTCCCACCTGCTAATTGAGATCATTCTAACGGACTACCCAGATCAGCAAAGATTTCGATGATGTCATCACGCTCAATCTTGCGCATATTCAACACATACATGATTTGTAACAACAAATCTGCCCCCATAATGCCCTTGTTGACTTTATTTCTTAGGTTGTCTGCGCTTTGATGTATGCCTATATTAGAGAGTCTGTCGCTGAGATCTTGATACTTAGTACCACGCTTTGACATTTCGGCCTTAAGCAGGCGCTGAACCAGTTGTCGCCAATCGGCAGCAAGCGATGGTATGGTATTGTTTGTTGTTTCATCATTATTTTTGGACATAATATTTACTTTTACCAAATAACCAAACGTGAAGTATAATTTACATTTAAAACATATAGATATCAAATGTTGAAAATATAATTTGACTTATTAACTTTATATTGACTAAACTGTGCCACGTAATATCACTGATGGCTAACATCTTTGAATTACTTAGCAGTCATTAGCCTTACAGGAGAGTAGCCATGACTTGGGATCTTAACCAACTTGAGACCCTTTTAGCAGACAACCAAGATTTGGTTGTCACTAAAGAAGAAAATTGTTTATTAGTAGCAAATAGTGACGGAATAGATGCTTGGTTAGCCATTAGTGGCGAACAAATTTTGGTTGAATCACTATTATTTGCCAAGAATGAAGTCAAAGACTGTGCGTTGCTGAACGAAGAAATTTTGAAAACGCACATGTTATTCCCACTTACAACAGTAGGAATATCGCAAGTCGCTGGTGATGAGTATTACACAGCGTTTGGCTCATTAAGCTCACAGTCAAAAGCTGAGAGCGTCATGATTGAGCTAACCACCCTGTTTCAAAATGTCGAAGCATTTTTAGATGCTTACCAAGATCATTTGCAGTAACCGTTTTTGTAAACATTAGGAGAGACAATATGTCAGTTTGGAGAAAATTAATTACTGCTGTTAAAGGCGGTGCAACTGAAGCGGCGCAATCTGTAGCCGACAGTCAGGCCATTCGTATTCTTGAGCAAGAAATTCGCGAAGCCAAAGACGAGTTACGTAAGTCAGACCACGCCAGAACTCAAATCTTAGCTAAGTGCAAACTCGCTCAACAAAAAGTGGATAGCTTGCAAGCCTCCGTTGAACAATACGAAGCTCATGCCCGCAAGGCAGTGGACACTGATCGTCAATTGGCCTTGGATTGTGCGCAAAAAGTCGGTGACTTACGTGCTGAGCAAGATGGCGAACAGAAGTACCTTGACCAGTTTAAGCAATCAGAAAAGCAATTGGCTACTAACATTAAGCAAGCTAAATCCAACCTAAAACGCTTAGAACAACAAGTTGATATGGTAAAGGCCACTGAGTCAGTGCAAAAAGCGCAGGTTGCTGTTTCATCTCGCCATTTGGGCGCCAATAGCAAAATGAAAACCGCCACTGAGTCATTGTCACGTATTCAAGACAAACAAAACTTGCGTAATGCCGAATTACAAGCTGCGGAAGAACTAGCAACTGAAGAGTCTAGTGATGATCTCAGCAAACGTTTAGCAGAAGCGGGGATTGCTGGTGGCAATGCATCAGCAGATGACGAACTTAGCCGTATATTAGGCAAATAATTCATTGGCTTTTGAAGTGAAATAAGGCAAATGATGTTTCTAAAAATACGTAAGATGATGGTTAGAGTGTTTGCCGAGATGCGCTGGTACAGTATTGTACTGGCGCTTCTTTTTTATGGGTGTACCAGTTGGATCTTATTGAATTTGGCGGGTGAAGAATCACTTACCCAATCAGTGGATTTTATTTATTGGCTGGTTGTCACTGGCTCAACAGTCGGCTACGGCGATTTATCACCTAGCACCACTGCTGGCAAATACTTAGTCTCCTTTTACATTATTCCAATGGGTCTGAGTATTTTTGCCCTTGTTTTAGGGCGCATTGCAAGTTGGGTATCGAATCAATGGCAAAAAGGAGCAAGAGGTTTGAAAAGTTTAGATATTGAAGATCATATTCTTGTGCTGGGCTGGAATGGTCATCGCACCATACGTTTATTAGAGTTATTAATCCGTGAACGAGCGTCAATCGAAGACGATCCCATAATAGTGCTATGTGTAAGAGTTGATATCACTAACCCTCTGCCTGGCCAAATTGAATTTGTCAAAGTCGCCACCTTTAGTCATGACACTGATATGGACCGGGCCTGCGTAGCCAAGGCTAGAGTAGTGGTAATGGATAATCCAGAAGACGACCTGACTATGACTACTGCATTATATTGCAGTCAACGTAACCCAACTGCACAAATGGTGGCTTACTTTAACGATGAGAGTTTAGTTGGTTTATTGCAAAAGCATTGCCCTAACGTGGAATGCACGCCTAGTGTCGCAGTAGAGATGTTAGCTAAGTCGGCGTTTGACCCTGGCTCAAGCTTATTACACCACGACCTTTTAGATATTAATCATGGACAGGCGCAATATTCAGTCAGCATTCCAGCGCATATCCCACAATTAAAAATCGAAAATATCTTCGCAACGCTAAAACGCAACTATCGCGCTACTTTGATAGGTATGGTCAAAGCGGATGAAAAGTTAAATATTCAGGTTAATCCAGATTTAAATTTGATGCTTTCACCCGGTGATAAAATTTTCTATATAGCCGATGAGAGAATAAACAAATTTCAATGGGATGACTTTGTAGATAAGCAAATAGGATCTTAAATGTTTAGCAAATTATTTGGTAAAAAAGAAACCGAAACAAAACCTAAAGCACCTGAAATCATGGGTTTGTACTTAGGTGGTTCGTTCGAGCTCGATCCCCTTAAACTACGCCTGATTGAACCAGAACTGATGATTGAAAAAGCGGCTAGTCAGCACTTAATTCAGGCAGTAGGAGAGGTGAACTTAGATACTGGTGGCAAAATTCTGCGTTTTTATACTGATGATGACGCATTTTTACAAGTAATCTTAGATGGCGGTGATACAGAAAACCATATTACAGATGTTAAGCTATGGTACTTTTACGAAACTAAAACCATAGGCTCAGATTCCCAGTGGAAACAAACTATTGCCAGCGGCGTATCTAAACCAACATATCAACTTGAAGATGCACAATATCAGCGGGTGTGGGATGCGGTAGGTGACGAGTCCCCCCCTGTTGCCATGACCGAAAAAACCTACGAAGAAGATGGTGATAGCAGCGAGACCGATCAGTTTGTGATGTTGTATGAACGCCAGCTAACCGGCGACGAAACGGAAACCTTATTGGTCACCGCTGAAGAAAAATTAGTGAATAACAATTTTGACCGTTGCTTAGTCATCAGTACTGGCTTTAATATTGGTCAAGCAGATATTACGATTAATGGTTAGGGCGTATTGCTCGCTCAATTAAATACCACCTAGAAAAAAAGGATAAATAATGGACGCAGTATTAAATTCAATATCAGGCTTAGGCAATTTTGCACTGTATTTTGCAGTGTCAATTTTGTTGTTGTTCGTATTTAAAGTGGTGTACGCCTTTGTTACGCCTCATGATGAGTGGGAATTGGTCAAAGTGCATAAAAACCAAGCAGCCGCTATAGGTTTTGGTGGCGCAATGATAGGTTTTAGTATCGCCTTAGCAGGTGCCGTGGCCAATTCAGAATTTTTGGTTGATTTTGTGGTTTGGGGCGTAGTAGCAATTATTGCTCAATCTTTTGCCTTTGCTTTATTGCGTTTTACCTTTATGCCAAAAATAGCTGACAGAATTGACAAAAATGAGGTCTCAGCAGGGACTATTTTGGCGGCGGTTTCTATTTCTGTTGGGCTGCTTAACGCTGCTTGTATGAGTTACTAGGAGAGCCCTATGCAATCCAATAAAACCAAGCGTTCAAAGTCGATCAATCTGACCAGTATGCGTAAAAGCTTTAGTGTTAAACCTTTAGCATTAGGTGTGGCGGCCATCTTTCTTTCGGCTTGTGGTGACAAACAAGAAGCGGCGGTATTTACCAGCGTCGACGAGTGTACCAACGCCAACCCAGAGTTTGCTGAAAAATGCAAAACCGCTTATGAAGATGCGGTAAAAGAAGCTGAACGCACCGGGCCTAAATACAATTCACAGAGAGATTGTGAGTCAGAATTCGGTAACAATCAGTGCCGGGTTGTGCAGCGCGATTCAGGTTCGTTTTTTATGCCATTTATGGCTGGCTACATGTTAAGCAACTTAATGTCGCCTAGAGGCTATTATTCTCAACCCATGTTTACCTCTTACTCGAGGAATTCATCTTATAGAAATAGATGGATAGGTGCAGATGGCTATGACTTTGGCGACAATCGCCGCAGAACCATGAAAGTGAGTGAAAAATCACTCAAACCTAAACCGACTGTCACTAAAACCATGAGTCGAGGTGGATTTGGAAGCAGTGTGCGAGCTAAATCCAGTTGGGGCAGCAGCGCTAAAAAAGGTGGCTGGGGTGGTTAACCCAAGTTATAAAAACGTTATTTTGTACAAACCATGTTAAGAGTCGCCATTGCTGAACGTGCCAATTGGAAAAGAAAGGCCGAAGAGTTCGGCTTTAAATTCCATACCATGCACGGCCAAGCTTATTGGGATGAAACCGCTTATTACCAATTCACTCTCAAACAAATTGAACAAGACATAGAAGGATCCACTGAAGACATTCACCAGATGTGTTTGGCCGTGGTAGACAAGGTTGTCAAGTCTCAAGAGTTGCTAGAAAAATTTCAAATACCACAACATTTTTGGCAGCAAATATCTGACTCTTGGAAAAACCAAGATCCTAGCCTGTATTCACGCTTAGACTTTGCTTATCACGGCAAAGGTCCAGCTAAGTTATACGAAAACAATGCTGATACACCCACGTCTTTGTATGAATCAGGATTCTGGCAGTGGTTATGGTTAGAAGAACAGGTCAATGCAGGTCAAATTGCCAAACAAGCTGATCAATTTAATTCGCTACAAGAAAAGCTAGTACATCGATTAGCCGCCATTGCTAAACATTACGATATCAGCCAGATGCATTTTGCCTGTTGCCAAGACACAGATGAAGATCGTGGCACAGTGCAGTATTTACAAGATTGCGCTAAGGAGTCAGGTTTACACAATGACTTTGTATTTATTGAAGATATTGGCCTTGCTGAGTGTGGTAGTTTTAGTGATTTACAAGACCACAAAATCCAGACATTGTTTAAACTTTACCCATGGGAGTTTATGCAACGAGAAGAGTTTGGCCAGTCTATCAACAGCGCACAGGTGAATTGGTTAGAGCCTATCTGGAAATCGATTTTATCTAACAAAGCCTTAATGCCAATGTTGTGGAAACTATTCCCCAATCATCCGAATTTGTTAGCTGCGTATTTCGAAGATGAATTAACCAAGGCAACTGAAACAAAACTGGTCAAAAAACCGATTTTCTCCCGAGAAGGTGCCAATATTAGTGTCATTGAAAATGGCAAAACCCTGTTACATGCCGATGGCCCATACGGTGAAGAGGGCTTTATTTATCAGGCTTATTATCCCTTACCGCAATTTGGTAATAATCATACCCTAATTGGTTCTTGGTTAGTGAATGACCAAGCAGCGGGTATTTCCTTAAGAGAAGATTCATCTCCCATCACCCAAGATATGTCACGATATTTACCGCATATTATTTTGTGACAATTTGACATGACTATTGTGAACTTTATCAGTCACACTATTCCCATCTATTTTAATCGCAGTTTATTTTAATGATCCACTCAAAAGGTAGAGCCTCGAATACCAAACAACACATTCGCTTAGTATTGGCGATATTTTTGTTGCTCAGCGCCATCGAAATAATTAACTTGCTGACAGGCAGAATGCTGAATCAACTAGGTAATATTCCACGCTATGTACCTGGACTTAGAGGCATAGTGTTAGGACCTTTTTTACATGGCAGTTTGCAGCACTATTTTTCGAATATTATCCCCTTATGTATTTTCAGCTATCTACTGCTGCATTATGGCTTAAAGCGTTATATGCAGTTAACCATTTGGATAATAATTACAACAGGCTTGTTGGTGTGGTTATTTGGCCGCCCAGCTACCCACATTGGTGCAAGCGGCGTCATTTATGGCTATTTTGGTTATTTGCTTTTAGCCGGTTTTTTAAGCGGCAAATTTAAACTCATGATTATTTCTGTATTAGTCGCTTTTTTTTATGGCGGTTTAATTCTAGGTGTTTTACCTTTTACCCCGTTTGTTTCTTGGGAGTCACACTTGTTTGGTTTTATTGCTGGCCTAGCAGGTGCAAAATTATGGGCAAAACCATCGCCCTAGACTCAGAAAACCAATATAATCCCCACAAGCAATAATGCACAAAAATATTAGGTAATCAATGTCCGACGCTACACCTCAAAAAAAATCTGGCTTATTAGGTAATCTAGCCTTCAATATCATTATCCCTGTACTGATTTTAACTAATCTCAGCAGCGATGAATATTTGGGGCCTGCATGGAGTATTGTGGCGGCACTTATTTTTCCCATTAGCTTTGGCATTTGGGATCTGAAACAAACCGCTAAAATAAACCCGTTTTCAGTACTTGGCATTGTCAGTGTTTTCTTAACCGGTGGTATCAGTTTGCTAGAACTTCCTGCCGAATACATTGCTATAAAAGAAGCCACTATCCCGGCGGTGATTGGTCTTGCTGTGCTGATTACTCAAAGAACCAGTAAACCTTTACTCAAAGTGTTTGTGCTAAGCGAACAAATCATAAATTGGGAGAATCTCAATCAATCCCTAAAAAACTCTGGCGCTACTGACACATTTGAGAAAAAAATGGCGATTAGCTCTTATATAGTAGCCGGGTCTTTTTTCTTATCTGCGGCGCTAAATTATATTTTGGCTAAAGTGATCTTAGTCAGCCCTCCTGGAACTTCTGAATACACCGAAGAATTAGGCAGAATGACGGCTTTGAGTTATCCCGTCATAGTGATCCCAAGTATGCTGATGTTGATAGCAGCGTTGTGGTATATCTTTTCACAGATTAAGAAACTAACAGGTGAAGACTTAGAACACTTTTTGGCGGATGTGTAGAACTATTACTCTGTTGCAGCCTAGGTATACCTATTATGCAGAAACGATAAAACCAAGATGATTAACGTTAGCGGCTTAGTCAAACAGATTACTGATGGTCATTCCAACAAAAACATCTTAGACAAACTCGACTTTCACCTTGAGGCCAAACAATCTGTCGCCATCAGTGGCGACTCAGGCTCTGGTAAGTCAACCTTGCTGAATATTCTCGCCGCACTGGATACTGCTGACCAAGGTAAAATTGAAGTGGCGGGGTTAACTCTTGATACTATGAGTGAAACGCAGGCCGATCAGTACCGCAAAAAACAGTTAGGCATTGTTTTTCAGCAGTTTAATTTAATTGACTGTTTATCTGTGTGGGACAACATTACCTTTCCGGCTAGGCTTAATGGTTTACCTATAGGCAAATACCACAATGAATTATTAGAGCAGTTGGGATTAGGCGCACACAAACACAAACTCCCGATAAATTTATCTGGTGGTGAGCAACAAAGGGTCGCCATTGCCCGTGCCTTATCTCATCAACCTAGCTTAGTATTTGCCGATGAACCGACTGGCAATTTAGACGACTATAACAGCCAATTGGTTAGTGAGTTATTATTTGGGTTATGCCAACAACTGAGCTTAACCTTAGTGGTTGTTACCCACAGTCCAAAGGTAGCGGCTTTTGCAGATACCCGATTACTGCTAAAACATGGACAACTGCATAACATCCCAAATCAGACATCAAACTTTGAATCTGTCTGACAATGGTACCTCTACTCAAACTAATTTGGGCTAGTTATTATCAGGATACATTACGCGTGGCCTTGGTATTCGTTGCTCTAGTCACCGCTTGCGCTGGTCTCAGTGCAGTTTTAGTGATCAATAACGCCGCTAAAAATAGTTATGCAGCTGCTAGTCAGCCTTTTTTACAACAAGTCGAACAACGTATTGTTGCCCGCAGTGGACACCTATTGAGTAAGCAAGATTTTGCTACTCTACGTCGTTTGGGTTTTAAACAACTTATTCCAGTGTTGCGTAGTTCCCAGCGTATTATTCACCCCAGTACAGGTAAACACCAACAAATATCATTGTTGGGCATAGATACTTTTTCGGTTTTTAGTTATTCAGCCAGCAACACCTTAGAGCTTGAAAAAAGCAGTTCCGAAGTATCAACAGAGGCACTTGGCCAATTATGGCGACCTCCTTTTACTAGTGTGATCCACCCAGATTTTGCATCTGAGTTAAAGGTCAGCAATGGACAAATGTTATCTCTTAACAACGAGCAGATATTACCCAAACTGGCAGTGGCAGCCATAGCCGGATTAGGCCGTGAGATCGTCATGGACATCGGGCAACTACAGCAAGTATTAGGTACACAAAAGATTAGTGAAATATTGGTCGTCGGTGAGACTATCGAACCGAACACTAATAGGATAAGAGGTGCTCTACCAGACCACCTCCGCCTAGAAAAAATCAATACCGGTGCGCAAGCTCAGCAGCTTACCGGTAGTTTTCATCTAAACCTCTTAGCCATGGCATGTTTAATGTTTGTAGTGTGTATGTTTGTTGTGATGAATGCCTTACATTTACTGATTATGAAACGCTGGCAAAATTTACGGATCACTCGGCAGTTAGGTGTATCAAGAAAACAAATATATTGGGCACAAGGTGCCGAATTAATATTGATTAGTCTAATTTGCGCACCACTTGGTGCCATTGCCGGAATATTTTTAGCCCAGTTAGCCTCGCCGCTGGTATCACTTACATTACAAAGTCTATTTGATGTGCGGATCGGTTACACATCAGTAGCTTATGTGACGTTAATGACCCAGTGTTTTGCCGCTTGTATTTTAGGCGCCTTTGCTGCGGCCATTGTGCCAATGTGGCAGTTGAATACGAAATTGGCTTTACGCAACTTAAGCGACAATATTTATACTAATCATCTACCTTGGTTATATGCAAGTATGCTATTAGGCTTATTTGCGGTGGGTTTAGGTTATTACTCTACTGGGTTATTGATGAGTTTTAGTGCCATCGCAATGAGTATTTTTGCGGGTTGTAGCCTGCTTATCTATAGCTTACCAAAGAGCCTAAATGTAATATTTCACAGCTTGCCACAGCAATGGGTATTGTTTCGATGGTTGGCGGCTGATGGTGTGCGTTTATCCCAAAAAAGTAAAATTGCCTGCTGTGCATTTTTTATTGCATTAACCAGTAACATTGGTATGAACCTAATGGTGGACAGTTTTCGCCAAGCCACAGAGCAATGGTTAAGTCAACGCTTAGTGGCGGATGAATATGTTTCTACTCAATCACCAAAAATGTTTACTCAATGGTTAGCCACGCAAGACATTGACCTAGACGTAATAGAGCGTAAAGGCCTTGATGCAGTTTTACTTAATAAACCAGTGAGCCAAGCCAACAACCAAACAAACATAGAGCTTAGATCCTATCCCAGCAGTAAGCTATATCAAGACGCTATGTTATTTGCCGAACAACAAATAGATACTTGGCAATCATTCACTGCAGGTCAAGGAGTACTGGTTAATCAGCAATTGGCTTTACGCCATGGATTAACGCTAGGGGATGAGTTGAATTTTCAGATTGAGTCAGGCCAACCTGAAAATAAACAAATTGTGGGTATTTATTATGATTATGGCAATCAAAGCGCCCAAGCCCTATTGGCTTTAGAACATTTTGGCAAATACCAAGCTAATACCAGTCTATTTGCTCTGCACTTTGCATCCAAACAACAGCAAAGTCTATTTACTAAACAACTGTCAACAGCCGCAATATCTAATCAAGTCAGAACAATACAAACCCGTGAATTATTGGCCTTGTCGATGCAAACCTTTGAACGTACATTTGTGATCACAGATGGCCTTAACATTGTCACTTTATTAGTTGCGGCATTGTCTTTAGCCACCTCAGTGCTAATGATTGATATGGATAATCGACCGCAACGGGCATTATTGAGGAGCATGGGGGTGGGTAATTATCAAATTCTTGGTTTATCACTTATTCAATACACACTACTCAGTTTATTAGCTTGTTTGCTCGCCTTACCTTTTGGGATGGGTTTAACTTGGCTGTTGATCAACTTAATTAACGTGCAAGCATTTAGTTGGAGTTATCCGCTACTAATAACCCCTTCTAAACTGCTCTCTGCTGGACTGATGAGTGTCTTATTGATTGTAGTAGTGGTTGCACTTCCTCTGTATAGACTAGGTCGTCGCAAATTAGTTGAGGATATAAAGTGTTTGAGTTTCTAGGCAAATATTTGCTGTTGTTGTTTTTGGTTATGGCTTTCGCAGCTTGCTCTAAAAATTCTGAGGATCCGCAACAAACAGATGCAATATTTTCTGGCTTAAGTCGTTATTCACTAGAGCAACAAAGACCGTCAAATAGTGAGCAAATACAAGTACCTAATAACACCTTCGCTAAGGTGCTCCCAGGGTACAACATGACTTTCCCCCTAGATCATAGCAGTCACCCAGAGTTTGCGGTGGAGTGGTGGTATATCACCGCCAATCTAACCGACAAACACAACAATCCCTATGCATTACAGTGGACCCTGTTTCGTTTTGCCACTGACGCCCAAAACACGCCATGGTCGAATGCACAGCAATATATGGGGCATGTAGGTTTGAGAGACGGCAAACAGGCTTGGTTTGAGGAACGTTTTGCCCGTGGTGGAGTGGGTAATGTTGGCATATCCACAGCCCCATTTAATGCATTTATTGATGATTGGCAGTGGCTTGCGCAGTCATCCAAGTTATTTCCGTCAACGCTTGAATTTACTATCGATTCTCAGATTAAGGTTAACCTAGACTTTGCAACAGACAGACCCTTTGTAAAACATGGAGAGCAAGGTTTTAGTCGTAAGCTCAGAGACTCGGAACAAGCGTCTTATTATTATAGTCAGCCACATATTCAAGTCTCTGGGGAAATTGAACTACCAACCGGAACGGTTCAGGTAGCAGGTAATGCTTGGTTTGATCATGAATGGAGCTCTCAATATCTGAGTCCACTTGCACAAGGCTGGGATTGGTTTTCTATTCACTTTGACGATGGTGCTAAGTTGATGTTGTTTAAGATGCGTCACCAGCAATCACCGGACTTCTGGTCAGGCACCTTGATAACAAAAAATGCAAAAACCATACCTTTGTCTGAGCAAGATATCCAAGGAAAAGTGACCAAGCAGACTAAAGTGGAAGGACGTTTGTTGCCCTTGTACTGGACTATTCAATTGCCCAAGCATCAAATCGACATTCAGATTGCGCCCATGCAAGTTAATCAATGGAATCCAGGAATATTTTCGTACTACGAAGGGGGAACTGTGATTTCTGGCTCCCATTCGGGAGTCGGTTTTATTGAGTTAACTGGGTATTAGTAGGCCTGAGCTGTGGATTAGCTAAGGCCATATTGACCTTAGCCTGCTACAAAAATATTACTTTTTCCCCCTTAACAATTCAAACATAGTTTGCGCGATTTGGGTGTTGTCCAAATGACCTCTAAAGCGTTCACTACCTAGCCCTTTGGCAAAAATTTGTACGTCAACACCAGTATGTCCAGAGGTTGTCCAACCAGTATTTGTGCGGTTATCCAAAATTTTAGAAATGGCTTTGTGAAAGGGCATAGACTTGTCAGATTCAATCGCACTTATACTGGCTATTTCTTCGTTGGTTAGTTCAAATCCCAATAAATCGGTCGCCAAAGCTCCTCTATCTTTAGCCGTAATTAATTGTGTGCCAATTTCAGCTGGTGATGCCTTTAGATTTATTAGCCACTTAGGGCTCCAACTGTAATTACCATTAGCACCAATACTTAAACCACCGGTACTGTGGTCAGCAGTCAGTACCATAAGAGTGTCAGGATTTTTTACAAGGTATTGTTCTAACCATTCAAGCGTCATTGCAAGATCATGCATTTCAGCCATTGCAGCGCCAATGTCATTGCCGTGTCCTGCCCAATCGACCTGACTGGCTTCGATAAGTAAGAAGTATCCTTGGTCGTTTTCTAACTGACGGATCGCTGCTTTTGCTAAAGTTGGCAGACGCATCTGATCAGCACTGTCTAATGCCCATGGCATACCTTTATCAGCAAACAAACCCAGCAAAGGTGTACCCGCTCTCACAGTGTTCAACCGAGATAACTCATCGACATATTGATAACCAGCGGCCTTAAATTGTTCGACCAAGTTGCGGTCATCGCGAATAAAAAACTGCCATCCGCCCCCTAACATGACATCCAAAACAAACTGACCATTGGTTTTTTGGTCGAAATAGCTGTCGGCTATCTGCTCATAATTCTCACGGCTTTCATTATGAGCACCAAAACTTGCTGGGGTAGCATGATTAATCTGTGAAGTCACAGCTATACCCGTTTTACGCCCCAATATTTTGGCCAGCTCCAATACCGTTTGCACAGGCTGCTTGTTGGCATCGACGCCAATCGCACCGTTATAAGTTTTTACACCTGTTGATAAGGCTGTGGCGCCCGCGGCTGAATCGGTTACATAACCCGTGGCCATATCAGGATGGGTACTGGCCATGCCAACTAATAATCTATCAAACACAGTCTGTTCGACTTCTGGCGTGCTCGGGTCGTCTGCATACATTCGATATGCAGTGGTATAAGCAGGGCCCATACCGTCACCTACCATCATAATAATGTTTTTAGGGGAATTAGTGGCAAATGCTGAATGAGATAATACAGCTATTAAAAGAGTAACAAGTTGCTTCATCTGGTCTCCAGTGATGAAAAGTTAAAAAAATACCGGGAAATTATACGCTAGGCGCTAGTATACATATCCGCTAAGTACTACGAGGATGTTTATGTTAAGTTTAATATAAATGACGTAGGTGAACAAAAAATGAAGCTAACGGGTGTTATTGATAAATATCAACTTTCAGCGTCTAATATTTCGCGCATTCTCTGTTGTACAACATCAACCAGTAGGTCTGGTTGGAACTTAGAAATAAAGCGGTTACAGCCAACCTTTTCTACCATGGCGTCATTGAAGCTACCACTTAACGAGGTATTAAGTGCTATAAATAAATTACTCATACGTGGGTCTTGTCTCACTTCCGAGGTCAGACGATAACCATCCATTGAAGGCATCTCTGCGTCGGTGAACATCATCAAAATTTCATCAGTGACGACTTTTCCTTCATCAGCCCAACTCTTTAAAAGGTTCAGCGCTTTTAGCCCATCCTTTTGTTCGATAATTTCAAGGCCCAACTGGCTAAGTGTTTCTCTTATTTGCCAACGTGCTGTGGAAGAGTCATCCACTATCAATATTTTTTTACCTTTGAGATGAACCGCCACCTCTTTGTCCAACACATCTTCAGAGATGCTGGTGTCGTACTCGACAATCTCAGATAACACTTTTTCTACATCAATGATTTCAACCAGTTCATTCTTTCCATCGACTTCAATCTGTGTAATGGCTGTTAAATAATTATTTTTACCTGCTGTAGAAGGTGGAGGCTGAATATCGCTCCATGATGTATTAATAATACGCATCACTTGTCCAATCAAAAACCCTTGCACACTTCGATTATACTCGGTGATGATCACATTGACTGCTTCATACTCTTCTTCGTTGGCGGTCATTTTAATCGCGGCACGAAGATCAATCACGGGAATAGAAGCACCTCTGTAGTTAGTCACACCTGTGAGATTTTGGTGGGAACCGGGTATTTGATTCATTAAAGGTACAGTAATCACCTCTTTGATCTTGAATACATTCAGAGCAAATGTGTGGCGGGTACCCAATTTAAACATAAGCAACTCGAGTCTGTTTTCACCGACTAGTTTGGTACGCTGATCAATTGAAGACATTAACTCTGACATACAGACTCTCTGGTTGATTTATTTACAATAAAAACAGCTAATGGTACACCTACAAACAATATCAATAGTAGACACTTCAAAACACTATTACCTAATAAACACATTTGTTATCTTAAACCAACATTCACAAAATCTATGACGAAAATATTTTATATAGATTATTAATATGGTAAATACCTATATAGGATGACTAACAACAGCAACCCACAACAGGTTATCGGTTGTTTTATTTTTTACCTTACTGTTATAGGAATATTCAAATGTCACAATATCAAAACGATGTTAAACAGATTGCAGAGCTAAGATCAACCAAAGCAGGTGCTTGGAACGCAATCGACCCAGATTATGCTGCTAGAATGAAAGCGCAAAATCGCTTTAAGACTGGGTTAGATATTGCAAAGTACACCGCCGCTATTATGCGTAAAGACATGCAAGAATATGATACTGACTCAAGTCAATATACTCAATCATTAGGCTGTTGGCATGGTTTTATTGGGCAACAAAAAATGTTGGCAGTAAAAAAACATCAGGGTACCACGGATAAAAGTTATTTATATTTATCTGGATGGATGGTTGCAGCATTACGTTCAGAGTTTGGCCCCCTTCCTGACCAGTCCATGCACGAAAAAACCTCAGTAGCAGCATTAATTGAAGAACTTTATACTTTTTTACGGCAAGCAGACGCTCGTGAACTGGGTGATCTATTCAGACAACTGGATGACGCCAAACAGAAAGGTCAGAATACCACTGAGATCCAACAATCGATCGATAATTACGAAACCCACGTAGTGCCTATTATTGCCGATATTGATGCAGGATTTGGCAATGAAGAAGCCACCTATTTGCTGGCTAAAAAACTCATTGAGGCTGGAGCCTGCTGTATCCAGATAGAAAACCAAGTATCAGACGCTAAACAGTGCGGCCATCAGGATGGTAAAGTCACAGTGCCACATGAAGACTTCTTAGCCAAAATCAATGCCGTTCGTTATGCATTTTTAGAGCTAGGCGTAGATGATGGGGTGATAGTTGCTCGTACCGATTCTTTAGGTGCAGGACTGACTCAAAAAATACCTGTATCACAAAAGCCTGGTGATTTAGCCGCTCAGTACAACGCTTTTCTTGACACTAGCGAAGTGACATCAATCGATGAGCTTGCAGACGGCGACTCTGTTCTTAAGCAAAATGGTAAGCTGGTAAAACCTGTGCGTTTACCTAATGGTTTATATAAATTTCAAGAAAACACCGGTTTCGACCGGGTAGTACTTGACTGCATAACCTCATTGCAAAATGGTGCAGATTTACTGTGGATTGAAACTGAAAAACCTCATGTCGGCCAAATCGGCGATATGGTGCGAGCCATTAGAACCGAAATTCCTAATGCGAAGTTGGTGTATAACAATTCACCCTCATTCAACTGGACCTTGAACTTCCGCCAGCAAATATTTGATATCTGGTCACAAGCAGGTAAAGACTTAAGTCAATATAACAGAGACGAATTGATGTCAGTTAAATATGATGACACCGATTTAGCCCTTGAAGCTGATGAAAAAATCAGAACATTCCAAGCTGATGCAGCGAGAGAAGCAGGTATTTTCCATCATCTCATTACTTTACCTACTTATCATACAGCTGCATTGTCTACCGATAATCTAGCCAAGGGTTATTTTGGTGACCAAGGTATGTTGGCATATGTTAAAGGTGTGCAGCGTAAAGAAATTAGACAAGGTCTTGCGTGTGTTAAACACCAAGCGATGGCTGGCTCTAATATGGGTGATGATCATAAAGAATACTTCTCTGGCGAACAGGCTCTTAAAGCCTCAGGGGAAGACAATACTATGAATCAGTTTGACGCGGCCTAATAAGGTTGTAGCTAGTATTCGATAGCTTGCAGTATTCACTGTGAGCTATCGATATCATTCAAAGGATCAATGCCAATAATAACAAATTAGCAATATTCAACTCATAACCCCTCTCATATGAAACGTTAAGCGACTGTTATTTAACAATAATTTAATATCTGGTAAAGATAACAAATACTGATAACATTCTACAATCACATCAGTTTTGACCACGAGATAATAACCATGAATATTGCCAAGGTAGATTTAAACTTATTGGTTTATTTAGATGTATTGCTAAGAGAAGGCAGTGTCACTAAAGCGGCAAACCAGTTAAGTATTACTCAGCCTGCAATGAGCAATGGCCTGAGAAGATTAAGAGACTTGTTTAAAGATCCACTATTAGTGCGCACCAGTGATGGCATGACTCCTACCAAACGGGCCTTAGAATTAAAACCTATCATCCGAGATGTACTGTCTAAACTTGAAACAACGATCCAACCAGACACTGATTTTAGCCCCCTTCAAAGTGAACGTACCTTTAGGATCATGGCCAGCGATTACGCTGAATCAACCTTGTTATTGGAAGTCATAGGTAGGCTAAATAAACAAGCACCTAACATTACCCTTGATTTAATTACGCCCAGCGACGTGACATTCCATGATGTAGAGCAAGGTAGAGTTGATATGGCCATCAACCGATTTGAAGAGTTACCTCTTTCGTTCCACCAAAAGGTGGTGTGGTACGACACATTTTCTTGTGTGGTGAATAGTCACAACCCCATAGTAAAAAATTTCGATCTGCAGCAATATTTAAACAACAAACATATATGGGTAAGCAAAACTGGCTTTGGGGTGGGCGTAGGTATAGACCCGAAAGAGGTTCAAAAACTGGGTTGGGTGGATGCAGAGTTAACAAAAATTGGTAAAAAGCGCGATATACGCGTGTTTACTCGGCACTACCATGTTGCCTTGCAATTAGCCAAAGCACAAAACTTGATCGCTACCTTACCCAGTAAAGCCGCCAATATGTATAAAGATGATCCTGACGTTGAAATACTTGTCCCGCCCTTTGATATCCCCCCAATAGCTTTAAAAATGGCCTGGAGTGCCCTACTTCAACACGATGCTGGGCATATTTGGCTTAGACGCTTGATTACAGAGGTGGGTGCAGAGCTCACTAGCCCTCGAGGTTAATTTCCCCTATGAATGGGAGGAATAACTTACATAAATTAATACGTATAATACTAACAGCGTAAACTTAGCTCATTGAGAATTACCAAAGAGCCACTTATGCAAGTTCAGTACATTCAAAAGGGCAGATTAAAGATTGCCAAACAACTAGAGCGGTTTATCACCCAAGATGTTTTACCCGGCGTACAGTTATCAGTTGAAGATCTTTGGACAAAGTTTGCAAATGCTCTACCAGAACTTTTGTCAATTAATCAAAGCCTGTTGCAGAAAAGAGTTAATCTGCAACAACAAATAGATGAATATTGCAGTTCAAGGCAATCTATCAATGTTCAAGAGTACAAAACCTTTCTTATCGAGATTGGTTATTTGCTAGACCCCCCCAGGGACTTTCAAATCAACACACAAAATGTGGATCCTGAAATTGCCACCATGGCAGGCCCGCAACTCGTTGTGCCCATTAATAATGCTAGGTTTGCTTTAAACGCAGCTAACGCTAGATGGGGTAGTTTGTACGATGCCCTCTATGGCTCTGATGTTATCGAGCAAACTAGCGTCAAAACAAAAGGTTATGATGCGGCCAGAGGGCAACAAGTGATCGACTATGCCAGAAAGTGGTTAGATGTTATTGCACCACTAAAAACAGGCAGTCATATACAAAGCAAAGGTTACGCCATTGCTAACGGGGCGCTAATGGTCACTTTGGCGGACGATACAGTAGTAGGTTTAAAAACACCTGAGCAATTTTCTGGCTTCCAAGGTGCGATTGAACAACCTATCTGCATTCTCATTACACACAATAACATACATGCCGAAATTCAATTTGATCAAGATAGCGTGATTGGTCAGCAAGATACGGCTAACATCAAAGATGTATTTTTAGAATCAGCATTAACCACCATAATGGACTGTGAAGACTCGGTTGCGGCTGTGGATGCAGAAGATAAAACCTTAGTTTACAAAAACTGGTTAGGCCTAATTAAAGGTGATTTAACCGCCACAATTAGCAGTGGTGGTAAACAAATAACACGCAGTTTACATCAAGATAGGCAATATCTATCAGCAACCGGAGAAACTTTTAATCTCTCTGGTAGAAGCTTGATGTTTATCCGCAATGTTGGACACTTAATGACAACCGACGCAATGCTTTTTGATGATAAGCCCATTTACGAAGGTATTATGGATGCCCTAGTCACCAGTTTAATTGCTAAACACGATTTACTGGGCAATGGTCTATTCAAAAATAGCCAAGCGGGTAGCATTTATATAGTGAAACCCAAAATGCATGGACCAGAAGAAGTGGCCTTTGCTGATTTGTTATTTTCAAAAATGGAAGCTGTTCTCAGTTTACCTATCCATAGCTTAAAAATAGGCCTGATGGATGAAGAAAGACGCACCAGCTTGAATTTAAAAGCCTGTATTAAAGCGGCAAAAGATAGAGTGGTATTTATCAACACTGGCTTCTTAGATCGCACCGGAGATGAAATACACACATCTATGCGGCTCGGGCCTTTTGCCACCAAAGCAAACATTAAAACCAGACCTTGGTTAAATGCCTACGAACAATCCAATGTGGTGACCGGCATAAACTCAGGTTTATCTGGCAAGGCACAGATAGGCAAAGGCATGTGGCCCACCCCTGATAATATGGCTGATATGATGCAGGCAAAAATTGCCCATGTGCGCTCAGGGGCAAACACCGCTTGGGTACCCTCGCCTACGGCCGCCACATTACATGCGCTACATTACCATCAGGAAAACGTGTTCGACTTAAGAATGAATATGACTGAGCAAGTAGATGGCTTGTTAGAAGCAATGTTAGACATTCCGTTGCTCGATAACGAAGAATTATCGTCTGAGCAGATACAACGTGAGTTAGATAACAATGTACAAGGAATATTAGGGTATGTAGTGAGATGGATAAATCAAGGCATTGGTTGTTCTAAGGTGCCGGATATTAATAATGTCGGTTTGATGGAAGACCGAGCCACATTAAGAATATCTAGTCAGCATATTGCCAATTGGTTGATGCATGGCGTGATTACTAAAGAGCAGGTCGAAACCTCATTGCACACCATGGCAAAGCTGGTTGATGTTCAAAATGCAGACGATAAAGACTACATTGCCATGACACCTAACACCGATGATTCAATAGCCTTTCAAGCCGCCCATGAGCTGATATTTAAGGGTAAGGACCAGCCTAATGGTTATACTGAACCTTTGTTGCATAAAATGAGACAATACTTAAAAAAACAATTATCATAGTAGAATCAGCGCCTTTGAATTCAAAAGAAATTGTCAGGTTTTTTTACAACAAGTAAACACTGGACTACTTTGCTTTTTATAATTAGTTGTTTTTAAAGGGCGCATCAATACCGGCATGATTTATGCTTAATTTCATCTATATGCAAATTCAAGTATACTTACTGTTGTGTAACAGTTTTTGTAAACTAGTAACTTTCGGAGAAAATGATGTCTGCTCAAGGTGAGAATAACAAATTAATTCAGGATTCACACTTGGCCAATGGTCGACGTAATTTAATTATTAAGGCTGCTATTTCTGTACCTGTAATTGCGTCAGTTACCGCTAGACCAGTTTGGGCAAATGGCATATCGTCGATTTCTGGTAATTTGTCAGGGAACTTGTCCAACCATCCTCACGAAGAAAGTTTATATGATGGCTGTAGCCCAGGTTATTGGCATAAAGCAAAAAGATATCCTGTAAGCGCGTTAGGCTATACAATTGAAGCGACTACTGCTTTCAATTCTTTATTTACTATTGCATTCGGTCTAAAAGCGTATACAGCGGATTTTGCTCAAGGTTTTACTGTCATCATAGATGGATCGACTAATCCAGCGACTCAAGTTGAAAGGTTTGCAGCTGCTAGCTTTATGAATTCATTACACGACGCTAATTACCCATATTCACCTGAAGATATTATTGACTTTTATGGTTATTACTACAGAGGTGAGATTTCATACGATGAGGCAAAAGCGGTATTGGAAAATCTTATCCACAATGGGCAGTCCGATGGTAATAACCCCGTTTGTTAATAAAATAGGATGAATAACGAGGATATTAAATACAGCCTTAGCCAATCAATAAGGCTGTATAAATTGGATAGTTCAGTTGCCCTTTTTGATGAAAAGTATTCGAATACTCACCTATTGGACTCGTCAATTGAATGCTTACTCGAAGTTTTGAAACATGATTCATTATCCTTAGATGAATTATTGAAGCGTTTTTCTGATTCTGCACTTAAATTTTACGGTGTAAAAGAATTAAAAACGTTATTGGATGAGCTACTTAACTCAAAAATTTTGGTAAACCACCATAAAACCTCTTAAAACAATTAAACAACTATCCTGTTTAGAATTTTGTTCCAGACTGTCCAATGGAGTAAAGTTTAGGGTTGGCCCTTTTGTATTCCATATATCTACTGACATTCAAGCTGTTGGCCAAGAAATGTATAAGCTATATGCAGATTATACTTTACTGGAAACTGCTACATTCAGTGATTTTCAAATAGTCCTAAGAAGACCGTTTAATTTCAGGCGCTGGTTTCGTCCTCAAGTAGACTTTTATTTTGATGGTCGAAAGCCTTTTAAACCCCTGCCCTTAAAACAAGCCTATGCGATGCTCGAATGGGGCTTAAACTGGTGTATAGCCAATCATGCTCATCATTTCCTAATTTTACACTCCGCAGTGTTAGAGAAGAATGGCAAATCCATCATTCTACCTGCACCTCAAGGTTCTGGTAAAAGCACTTTATGTGCAGCATTGGCCGGTAAAGGTTGGCGACTTTTCTCAGATGAGCTCGCGTTAATTTCTCTGAAATCTGGCGAGCTCTACCCCTGTACAAAACCCATCAATTTAAAAAATGATTCCATTAATATTATTCGCAACTTTCTTCCAGAAAGTATTAATAGCAACTTATTTTGTGACACCCATAAAGGCACAGTATCATTATTTAAAGCAACGACGGCTAGCGTACAATCTAGTCAAAAAATAAGTAAACCTACATTTGTAATATTTCCCAAATTTATAAAAAATTCGGACACTGAATTAAATCCACTTTCTGAGTCGAATGCATTTTTAATGCTAATTGAAAATAGTTTTAATTATGACGTGTTAGGTGGTAAAGGATTCATCGCAATGTGTGAATTAGTAAAAGGCGTTGACTGTTTTGAATTTTCTTATAGTAAATTAGATGAAGCAATTTCATTATTCGACGAATTGGTTAGCCAATAAATGACTTTACTCACATCAATTCTTATAACGCCAAAAGGTGCTGTTGATTTGACAGAAGCTGACTGGGAATTATTGGTTCGACAAGCAAGAGCGGCTAATTTACTAGGAAGGCTAGATTATTTATTTATACAAAACGATGTCGCTAAGGACATTAACCAAAAGTATTTATGGCATTTTAACGCTGCAAAGACGCTGTCAGATAAACTGATGAATAATGTGCTCAGAGAAATAGATGAATTAACCTCGGCATTAAAAGAAATTGGGGTAGCCCCGGTATTGTTAAAAGGCGCGGCTTATCAAGCCGCTGGACTACCTTGCTGTCAAGGTAGATTGATGTCGGATATTGATTTATTAGTAAACAAAGCATCATTAGACAAAGTGCAAAGTCATTTATTGAAGTTTGGCTGGGTTTCAATGCCCATTAAAGACTATGATCAACAATATTATAGAAAATGGATGCACGAAATCCCTCCGCTAAAACACGCTACACGTCAGACAACACTTGATGTTCATCATAATATATTGCCTTTAACTAACAAAAACACAATTGATGCTAGTCGCTTAGGGTTTAGAAAGGTTTTTCATGAATGGTTCGGCGAAGTCCAAACATTAAATCCGCTAGATACTGTGATCCACAGCTCTGTTCATCTATTTACAGAAAGTGAATTTGATAATGGCTTGAGAGATTTATCAGATTTAGACATGTTAATTCGACACTTCACTTCTACTAATAAAAATTATGTCAACGAGCTAGTCATCAGGGCAAACGAACTTGAACTTGCTGACTACCTTAGCTTGACTCTGAGATATACAAAGATGGTTTTGAATACGCCCATTACTCCTAAAGCTACTTCATCACTTAATATCAAGCATCAATCACGGTTATCGCAGACATTCTGGGACTTTTGTTTTATGAATATTTTTAAGCCATTCCACTCAAGTACTCAGTCATGGCAAATGAGGGTGGCTAAATTTATTTTATATTGGAGAGGACATCTACTAAGAATGCCATTGAAATTACTCATACCTCACCTCATCAGAAAATCTTATATGCAAATAAAAGATATGTTTAATGACATGCATGAAAATAAGAACAACATTTAGTTTATTGAATAATAAAAAGGTCGAAATCTATAACGCTAGACCTTTGCGTTTTGCAAGTTCCATTAGGTATTTAACAGGTATTGCGTAACTAATCCCCGATGGCTTCTCAAGCACGGTTTCTTTTGACTCTTTAATAAAAACTTTATTCAGTATGCCAATAACTTCTCCACTATCGGCAGCATATAATGGGCTGCCGCTATTACCTGGATAAGCGGTAATGTCTAACTGGTAAATCATAAACTTTTTTTCTAATCTATCTAGCATATTTATAGACAATCGGCTTGAATGAGCAGTAGGGATAACATCAGGCGTGGTAGCGGCCACTATGCCTCTGTGAGTCGCAGGATAAAGACCAAGAACGGCACCAATAGGAAAGCCTGTTAGCAATACTTCTGTACCATCGTCAACATAGTTTGATGCAGCCAATTTGAGGGGTGTTAGAGCTGTCGTTAACTTTAGAATAGCCAAGTCATGCTCTCGATCTTTAGCGATAATTTCGGCTTTATGTATTTTGGGCTTACGCCCTATGCCAGAAAATACAATATGGTATTGCACTTTTTGAGGGTCTAGCTCCCCCCCTGTGTCAAAGTAGTTGTCATCCCTAAAATTTAATTTTTTTAGATCGGGGGGCGGTAATTGAGCAATAAGTGTCTAGTTATTCAACAGAAAGAAAACAAGCTATTTTAAGTAAATTGTTACC